>Ga0308021_10000056_pt1 | contig 48792 bp, 41 predicted proteins | sample Neamet351_FD_201296 | JGI IMG/M metagenome (GOLD analysis project Ga0308021, IMG submission 201296) | Marine microbial communities from water near the shore, Antarctic Ocean - #351 | ecosystem: Environmental > Aquatic > Marine > Unclassified | place: Southern Ocean | collected 2014-10-02
TTAGGCTCTGATACTGCTTTTGCTGTAACCTTTGTTTGTTCATCTATTAGAATTCAGCATTTTGTGGTGTTCTAGGGAAAGGAATTACATCCCTGATGTTTTTCATTCCCGTAACAAACATGATTAATCGTTCGAATCCTAAACCAAAACCACTATGGGTGCAAGTACCAAACTTTCTAGTCTCTAGGTACCACCATAATTCTTTTTTATCAATACCCATTTCATCCATACGAGAATGGAGTACGTCTAATCTTTCTTCCCTTTGCGAACCACCAATAATTTCTCCAATTAACGGGAATAAAACATCCATTGCTCTTACCGTTTCATTATCGTCATTCAAGCGCATATAAAAGGCTTTAATTCCTTTAGGATAATCTGTAATGATTACAGGTTTTTTATATTTCTTTTCTACCAAATAACGCTCGTGTTCTGAATGTAACTCGTCCCCAAAACCAGTAATAGGGTATTGGAATTTCTTTTTCTTATTTGGTTTTGAATTTCTTAAAATATCAATTGCTTCACGATAAGTTAAGCGTACAAAATTATTTTCAATAACAAATTGTAATCTTTCTAACAAGCCCATTTCTGAGCGGTCTTCTTTTTTTAGTTTACTTTCCTCTTCCTCCATTCTGGCATCTAAAAACTGTAAGTCCTCTGCATTGTTTTCAATACAATATTGTATGCAATACTTTAAAAACTCTTCTGCCAAATCCATATTTTCATTTAAATCAGCAAATGCAACCTCTGGCTCTATCATCCAAAATTCTGACAAATGCCTAGATGTGTTAGAGTTTTCAGCCCTAAATGTCGGTCCGAATGTATATACCTGACCAAGTGCTAAAGCACCCAATTCAGCTTCTAATTGTCCCGTTACAGCAAGACTTGTTTTTCTTCCAAAAAAATCTTCATCATAATTAACTTTCCCCTCCTCAGTCTTTGGTAATTTTTCCAAATCAAGGTTAGTTACTTGAAACATTTCTCCTGCTCCTTCAGCATCAATACTTGTAATAATTGGTGTATGTATATTGAAAAACCCCTTATCATTAAAGAATTTATGTACCGCAAAAGTTAAAGCATGACGCAACCTAAATACTGCTGAAAAAGTATTTGTTCTAAAACGTAAATGAGCCTTTTCTCTTAAAAATTCTAGACTGTGTTTTTTAGGTTGTAACGGATATTCATCAGCATCAGCACCTCCTAATATTTCAATAGAATTAGCAAGAATTTCAACTGCTTGTCCACTTCCTTTGGAAGCCACTAATTTACCACTTACACTTATGCAAGAACCTGTAGTAATCTGTTTCACTAGCTCTTCATCAAAATCGCTAGCTTCAGCAACAACTTGGATGCTATTTATTGTTGAACCATCATTTAAAGCAATAAAAGAAACATGCTTACTTCCTCTTCTAGTTCTTACCCAACCTTTAACATGAATTTTTTGTTCGTTTCCTTCTGATTGAAGAATTTCTTTAATTTTCATACTCAATTATTTTTCAATATTTTCTTCTTACCCTACTTGAGTGATAAGACTTTTTTCTAGAATTTTCTGTACTGAACTTACTATCGCTTCTGTATCATAATGACAATCATTATGCAATTCTTCTTGTGTACCATGATGAATAAATGTGTCAGGAATACCAAGCATTTTTACTTTAGCTTGATAATCATTATTTGCCATAAACTCTAAGATAGAACTTCCAAATCCACCTTGCAAACAACCGTCTTCAATCGTGATAATTTTATCAAACTTTTGGAAAATAGTATGCAAGAGCTTTTCATCTAAAGGTTTTGCAAATCGCAAGTCATAATGTGCAATATTTAAACCTTCTTTTTCAAATTGTTCTTGGGCTTTAACTACAAAATTACCAGGGTGACCAAAAGATAAAATAGCAATTTCTTCTCCTTCCTTTACAACTCTACCTGTTCCTATTTCAATTTCTTCAAAAGGAGTTTTCCAATCGAGCATAACTCCATTTCCTCTTGGATACCTTATTGAAAAGGGCCCTTGATTAGGCAATTGAGCGGTAAACATTAAGTTTCTTAATTCCTTTTCATTCATAGGAGCAGAAACAATCATATTCGGAATACATCTGAAAAATGCAATATCATACGCTCCATGATGTGTTGCTCCATCAGCACCAACTAATCCTCCTCTGTCTAAACAAAAAACAACATTTAATTTTTGTAAAGCTACATCATGAATAACTTGATCGTATGCTCTTTGCATAAATGAGGAATAGATATTACAAAAAGGTACTTTTCCTTGTGTTGCCATTCCTGCTGAGAAAGTAACTGCATGCTGTTCGGCTATCCCAACATCAAAAGTTCTTTCTGGCATCTCTGCCATCATTTTACTTAAAGATGAACCAGAGAGCATGGCTGGACTAACGCCTACAATTTGTTCATTTATTTTTGCAAGTTCTATTATTGTCTCTCCAAATACATCTTGATATTTTGGAGGTGTTTTTTTCTTTTTTCCAACTATAATCTCCCCTGTTTCTTTATTAAAAATACCTGGAGCATGCCATTTTGTTGAGTCACCTTTTTCAGCAGGTGTATAGCCCTTACCTTTTACTGTTAGACAGTGTAATATTTTAGGACCAGGAATATCTTTTAAGTCATTTAAAACGCTAACCAAGTGTTCTGGGTCATGTCCGTCAATAGGTCCGAAATACCTGAAATTTAACGATTCAAAGTAATTACTTTCTCCTAGTAAAGTTGACTTAACTACTTTTTCAACTTTTGTTGCTACTGCTTGTGCATTTGGTCCAAATTTACTGATTTTACCTAATATTTTCCAAATTTTATTTTTGGCCTTATTATACGTTCGTGAAGTAGAAATGTCAGTTAAATATTCTTTTAAAGCTCCAACTGCAGGGTCAATCGACATACAGTTATCATTCAAAATAACCAATAAGTTTGAGTTTTCAGCACCAGCATGATTCAAAGCCTCAAAAGCCATCCCGGCAGTCATAGATCCATCACCAATTACTGCTATATGTTGCTTGTTTTTTTCGCCATTAACTTTAGATGCCATAGCCATACCAAGTGCTGCAGAAATTGAGGTAGAGGAATGCCCTACTCCAAAAGTATCATAAACACTTTCGCTTCTTTTTGGGAAACCACTTAGCCCTTTATAAATTCTATTTGTTGGAAATTGTTCTTTTCGGCCAGTAAGAATTTTATGTCCATAAGCTTGATGTCCAACATCCCAAACCAACTGATCGGAAGGAGTATTAAAAACATAATGCAAAGCAACTGTTAATTCAACAACACCCAAACTTGCACCAAAATGCCCCCCTTTTTCTGATACAATATCAATAATATATTGCCTTAGTTCACTGCAAATTTGTTCCAGCTGATTTTTATTTAACTTTCGTAAATCATCTGGACTATTAATTTTACTCAATAGCGGACCTTGTGGATATCTAGTAGTTTTGCTCATTTGTATACTTGCAAAGATAAGGTATTTTAGATTTTTTATGTGAAATATTGAATAAACAACTTGTATTTAATTAATTATCAGATTTTCGCCAATTTTCGTTAACATAATATAGTTGATAATTGAAGCTGCTAACCCATAATAGTTCGTGTATTTAATCTCAAATTTGTAGTATGAATAGAATTATAATTATTTTTCTAGTAATACCCTTTTTTGCTATTGCAAATCAGGATAGTTTATTAAATATTGATAAAGTTGGTGTCGATAGTATTACAGAATTATCTGAGCAAGTAGTGTTAAAACAAGAAAAGAGCAGTCTCTTAAAACAAGAAAATATAATTGCTTGGAGATTACAACAGTTGGATAAAAACACACCAATGGATTTGGTATATAATGATAAAGTCCAAGTTTTTATTGATAGTTATTTGGGAAGAAATAAAGCTTTAATTTCCAGAATGAAAGGTTTAGCTCCGTATTATTTCCCAATGTTTGAACGTGAGTTAGATCAATACAACTTGCCACTTGAGTTTAAATATTTAGCTATTGTTGAGTCGGCTCTTAACCCTAAAGCTCGTTCACGCTCAGGAGCTTCTGGTTTATGGCAATTCATGTACTTAACAGGCAGGCAATATGGCTTAGAGGTTACTTCTTATATGGATGAAAGGCAAGACCCTCTTAAAGCAACTAAATCAGCTTGTGAATATTTTGTAAGCTTATATGATACTTTCGGAGATTGGAATTTGGTTTTAGCAGCATACAATGGTGGCCCTGGTTATTTGCAACGAAAAATTGTAAGTGTTGGTTCTTCTGATTTTTGGGAATTATATCCTCATCTACGAAAAGAGACTAGAAATTATGTACCTACTTTTATTGCGGTAAATTACGCTATGCAGTATGCAGCTGAACACGATATTGCCTTTGTATATCCTAAAATTAACTTTGAAGATATTGATACACTTATTCTTAAAAAGGAAGTTGAATTAAAGGTATTGACAGAATTATTATGTGTTAATGAACAAACCATAAATTACTTAAATCCAGCTTATAAAAAATCAATTTTTCCTAAAGGTGCTGTATTAACTTTTCCAAGCAATACCGTGCATGACTTTAAGCTTAATGAAACGACTAATTATGCTTTTATTGATGCTGTTGGGAATAAGGAAATATTAATTGATGAAGAGCGTATTGTTTATAGAGTTGATAGAGGCGATTATTTAGGAAGAATTGCGAAAGCACATAATGTACATGTTTTTGAAATTAAAGAATGGAATAAGTTAAAATCAACTAAATTGGATATAGGTGATAAATTAGTTATTTATGTCAAAAAAGGTAAGCATTTATCAGCTGAAAAAAAGGTATTAGGTAAAAATGAATATACCATCCAAAAAGGCGATACGCTTTGGGATATTGCTAAAAAACATAATGGGTTAAGTGTTTGGAAAATTAAAGCTTTAAATAATATGGAAAATGATAATTTGAAACCAGGAACTACAATTTTATTACCAACTTCATGATGAGATATTTAATTGTTCTTCTATTTTTTTTGAGTGCTTGTTCTGATGGAATAAAGACCTTGCCTAGTTCAACTGGAATTCTGTCGGAAGTTATTTTTGTAGTTGACGACCTGCTTTGGGAAAACCAAGTTAAAGATGTTGCCTTTAAAACTTTTGGAATTCCTATTCAGGGCTTAACGCAAGACGAATCTTCTTTTAGAGTAATACAAGTAAATCATAGTGAATTTAAGTCTATTTTAAAGACCCATAAGAATATTGTAATTATTGCTAAGAATGTACCCACTAGCAATCAACAGAATAAGTGGGCTAATGGCCAGCTAGTTGTGCAGTTGGAATTTAAGGATGAGGATAATAAATTAACTAAAGACTTAAATAAAGTAAAGTCAATTTTTGAGTTTAGAGAAATTAGAATTTTAAGAAATAGTATTTCAAAATCATCTCAAAAAATACATGAGAAAAATATTAAGGAACAATTTAATATTGAAACTTTAATACCTTCAGAATACACAATTGTTAAAGATACAGTAGCTCTATTTTGGGCAACTTATAACCCTGAAAAACAAGAAGAAATAAAACACCTCTTTGTTTTTTCATTTGAACCAAAAGCGATTAATCTTCAACAAGAAGTATTGCAAAAAACGGATAGCATTTTTGCCAAGTATCTACTTGGGGCTAAACAAGGGCAACAGGTTAGAATGGAGAAAATGTTTTCTCCTATCTACTCTGAAAATACATATAGAGGATTATGGAAATTAGATGGAGGTTTTATGGGAGGTCCTTTCCTTATAAAAACCTATTTTGATAATAATAAAGTAGTTGTAACAGTTGGCCTTATTTTTGCTCCAAATGACAGAAAAAGAAAATATATAAAATCGTTTGAGGCTATTTTATAATTAGCTTTTTTCTTATTGCAACTGATCCCCCTTTTTTATTACTTAGTTGTAGGATGTAATATCCTTTTGCAAGGTTATTAGTATTTATTACAGTTGAAGTGCTACTTACTTCTTTTTCAAGAATAGATTGACCCGTTATGCTATAGATTGTTGCTGTTAAATTGTTTATTATATTATTAGCAATATTTATTGTTATTTGATCTGTTGCTGGGTTAGGATAAATATCAAAGCTTTTAATACTATTTTCAGAAATTGAAAGAGGCTGTGTATTTAGTGTACTTTTCCACACTCCTCTACCGAAAGTTGCTGCACTAATTGTTCCTTCAGCATAATGAATTTCTAATTCTTTTATAACTACATTAGGTAAACCATTCATAAATGGAATCCAATCTGTCATAGTATTGTTTTTATAATAAACCCCAACATCAGTCCCAACATATAAATCATCATTTGTACCTGCTTGGTAGGCAATACAATTTGCGGGCAAATTTGGTAATCCAGTTGCTGTAATATTTATCCAGTTTGTTCCTCCATCAATTGATTCGTAAATTTTGTGACTACTATTATATTGAGATAAAGTTACCCAAACTCTATCGGCATTATTATTTGCTACTGTAACATCAGTAATATTATAATTTGGTAATCCTGGCTTTATGTTTACCCATGTAGCTCCAGCATCTTTGGTTACTTTAATTCTACTATAAGTTGCTGCATATATATAATCTTCATCTGAAGGAGCTAACGCAATTGACCTCAAAGCTTGCCCTCCACTTACATTATACGATATTGAATCCCAAATCGCACCAGCAGTTTCTGATCTGTACACCTCTTCATATCCAATAACAATTAAATTATTATTAGTACTGTGCATTTCGTAAGGTGTGTTCCACCCTCCCTCATAGCTTACAGGTTTTATGTTGTTCCAGTTATTTCCCCCATTATTTGTTTTTCTTATACCACCATATTGGTATTCTGCATAAATAATATCATCATCATAATGATCAATTTTACATTCCATTCCATCACCTCCCATTATTGCATCCCATGTGCTATTTGTAAGCATTTCAGTCCCATTATCTTGTGCTCCGGCAACTAATCTGTTTGGGTTGGATTGTGATAATCCTAAGTTATAAAACTGAGATATTTCTAATCCATCAGAAATATCTACCCATTTGTTTAGGTTTTCCATGTATTTATAAAACCCGCCATCATTTCCTGCATAAGCTACATGAGTATGGGGGCTAAACTCAGCAGCATGCTGATCGACATGCATATAAGAATAATTGCTACCATTTCCACTGCTTGCATTAATAGTCCATGCTTGTCCTCCGTCAATTGTTTTCCAAAGGTTTATACCACCAACATAAAGTAAATTTTCATTATTTGTTGAAACGGCTAAACTAAGGTCATACCATGATTGTCCACCTGCGCTTGTCCCATCAGTATCTCTTCCTAAAATATTTGGACTATTTGATTGTAGAGTCCAACTGTCTCCAGCATCAGAAGATTTATATAATCCATGTAGACTGTAATCAGAAGCAGAATAAAGAGCATAAATCACTTCAGGATTGTCTGGAGTAACAGCAATTAAAGGGCGATATTTTCCGCTTGAGGCAATTCCATTATTTATTACGTTCCAATTTGCACCACCATCAGTTGTTCTGTAAATATTTGAGCCTCCACTTGATTGTTTAGCGGCATAAATAGTTGATGGAGTTCCGGGTTTGAATTCTATATCACGCCATCTACCGTTTATCCCTACTGTTTGCCAATTTGCTCCAGCATCAGTACTTATCATAATATTGTCATTAGTTACTGCAAAAACAGAATCAGGGGATATAGGATTTATAATTACTTTATTTATTCTTTTCTGTTGACTGATGTTATAGCTTAAACTTGTTGTATTCCATGTATTCCCTGCATCAGTTGATTTTAAAATCCCAATACTATAAGTGTCTGTTGCATCAGCATCACCAGTTACAATAAGCATATTTTGTGTATTCGTTGGATCAATAGCAATTGATGAAACACCTATTACCGGCAGGTTGTCAGTATTTGTTGTCCAATTACTTCCCCCGTCTACTGATTTCCATAGTCCTCCTGCAGGTGATCCTATCCAAATTATATCCTGATTAACTGGATCAAAAGCAATACAATTTACCCTACCATTACCTCTCTTTTTTCCGTTTGACAGTATGATAGGCGTATTAATTGGTCCTTTTGATATCCAATTAGATTGAGTGCTTGTTTTTGAATACGAATTGTTCTCTTGTATCTTTTCCCATTCTTTAAATAATGCATCTGCTTTAAACTTTTCTCCCTCAGAACTTCTTTCTAAAATAAAATCCATCTCTCTAGCATAAGGTTTAAACCCGTTTCCTTTAGTGTAGGGATGTATAGCTCTATATTCTTCAAAAGCAATGCTTTTTTCTTGAACCGTTGGATTTGGATTTGTTTTTAATAATTCATCTTCCCATATTTGAGAAAAGCTCATAATATTAAAAAAGCAAAAAAGAATAGTTAAATATAAATTGTTCATAATCAATGTTTAAAATTTGGCTTGCAAAGATAGCGAAAAATTCCTGCCACTTGCACTAATTCCTGAACCAAAGGTCTTGTAATGGGTGTCTGTAATGTTATAAATACCAGTAATAAAAGTTAAGTTCTTATCAATGTTTATTTTGTGTTTTAAGTTAAGGGTGTACCAGGATGGATTTCCAATTTGTGTTGCTTCCTCCAGATTATCAACACCTGAGAGGTCATAATCTTCAGTTTTTTTAATCCCATTATAATGTATACTAAAGTTGATAAGTTGCTTTCTTATACTATAATTTAATTCACTAATAATATTTTTTGGTGGGATATGAGCTAAAGGTAGTTTATCGCTGGTCTCTCCCTTTAAAATATTTATTGAACTATTATGGCTGAGTCTTTTTGTCAGATTTATGTGATAGGCAAAATTAAGCCCACTAATAGTAGCCCTTCCTATATTTTGATTCATCATTACCTTCATCATTTCGCCATCATAAATGATAGAGTCATTTCCATTTAATTTAGCATATCTTCTTTCAATAGCATCAATAATTTGGGTTTGAAATACTTGTAATTGAAAAGTGATTAGTTTGTTAAAATTGGCTACTAACCCTGTTTCAAAGTTAAATGATTTTTCAGGTGATAATTTATTGTTTGGCAATATAACTGAAATATCATCCTTTGAAAAAATCTTACCAATATCATCTGTATTCGGATTTCTAAATCCATTTGAAATTGATGCATTGAAAGTGAAATTCTTACTGGCTTTATATTGCATTTGAACTGAATTAGAAAAAGATTTATTTTCTACTAGAATTTCATCAAATGGTAATTGTATAGTTGTTGTATCCCGGAATTTAGAAGATAATGAGTTAACATTATATCTAGTTCCTAAAAGTATATCTATATTTTTTATGCCTTGATAATTTAGTTGTAGATATATAGCATTATTAAGCACCTTTGTCCCTCCGTCAGGATATCTACTAGTATTATAGTAAATATTGTTATTAGATGATAGGTTGGCAGTAGATTCTAATTGTTGAAATCTAGAGTCAAATCCATAGTTTATTTTCAACGTATTGACTTTTTTTAATACATCAGCCTTTAAATCAAAAATCTGAAGCGACTCAGTTCTATTATTTAATAAATTGGCTCCTTGCTTTTGCTTGTGTCTGGATTCTTTAACATCCTGAAAGGAAGCTGTAAATACTGCTTCATTAGAAATTACAGTGTGCTTATAGTTTTTTAGTCGTACGCTTTGAAGCATCCTCCTTTGAGGGCCATAGTACCAATAGCGATATTTATTCTCTCCATCTTTTAGGTCATTTAATTTATCAAATCGGTTAATATTTGATGATGTAGAAAACTGAGAATTAAAAAGTAAAAAGTTATTTTTTGTTAATTGAAATAAGGTTTTGTGGAAGAAATCAGCTTGTTGATATGCAGTTCCTTTTTGTAAATTATTTTCTGCTATTATTGATTCATTTCCCCAATTTGAAAAGCCATGTTTTCTATTATTCCCCATCCTCAAATCGCCATAAGATTTTATTGAAAAACCACTAATATTAATGCTTTTCCCTAGTTTATAATTTGATGTTAATGAAGTGAAAACGGCTTTTGAACTGCTTTCGTACTGCTGTGCGAAATGATGTCCTCCATTATTTTTAGGGCGTTTAGTTGTGAAAATAATTGCACCACCCATAGCTCCATTTCCAAATGCAACTGCTGATGGACCAAATAATACTTCAGCACTATTTAAGAAAAACGGATTAATTGTTGACGTATTTTGAAGGTGCCCACTTCTAAAAATAGTATTGTTTAACGCTATCCCATCAACAATTATTAATAACCTATTCGCTTCCATTCCTCTTAAGTTTGGACTTCCTCCTCCATTCTGACTTTTTTGAATGCTTAAGCCCATAGTTTTTTCTAGTAAATCACTTGTCTGTGCGCTTTGAACGTTAGCAATTTTAATTGCATTTATCTTTGTGAAAATTGATGTTTCCTTAAAGTGACTTTGCTTTGAATCGTTTATTTCTACATTATCCAAAGTATGTGTTTTTAAAACCAAAAAGATACTATTGTTTTGAATGTCCTTTTTTGTTATGCTAAGATTTTGATATGCTAAATGTTGAATTATTAAAGTGTCAATACTTTTGAACGAGTCTAGTTTGCTAGTCCCTTTATTATTGCTGATTACTCCTGTATTGTTAGTATTTGAGCTTATACTTACTCCCTCTATTGGCTGTTGAGTAAGGATATCTAAAATTGTTATTTCTTGTGCGCTAATTCTAAAACTAATTGAAATTAGTATTATTACGAGATACTTCATGTTCTTAATGATTCAATAATTAGGTGACTGGTCATATTTTTAAGCTCATGATGTTGTAATTTATAGTATTGAATTAAATGCAATAGAATTTCATTTCTATTTTGATATGGAATATTGATGTCTTTATTTTCAAGTAATTCTCTTAAGTAGGTTGAATTATCTTTTTCAATATAGTAGTTTAGCTGTTGATTGTTGTTTGTAAAGCCCCCTAGTTCAATATTAAAGTATGCTCCATTTATTTCTTCTTTAGAGGGTGAGAAACCAAGGTATTCTGAAAGTCGAATTAAGAATATTAGAGGAAAGTTTGGATTAATTTTTTCTAAACTATTTAGGTCAATTTTTAACTCCCAAATAAATCTGAATAGTGCTTTGTCTTTTTCGGTTTCTAATAAAACTTTTGAAATTACTTCAGCAACAAATATGGAAAGAAAATTCTTTTTCATATCAATTCCATCAGTAATTTGTGTGTGTTCTAAAGCAATTTCGCTAATGTATTGCAGGCTGTTTTTAGGTAGATGAGTTGCATTGATACTAAGTAATTGAAGTGGTTGAAAAAGCCCTAGTTTTTTTTTTGATTTCTTAGCTCTTACTCCCTTTACAATAAAACTTTGTAGTCCTTTTTCTTCAGTAAAAATTTTTGCTATAATGGAGCTTTCTCCTTGTTTTAAATAACTTAGGGCGATAGCCCTGCTTTTATACTTCATTAGTGAATAAACAAGATCTTACTTACTATTTTCTCTACTCCATTTATGTCGGTACTAAATACTAGATATACGCCTGTAGATACTCTGTCTCCATTTTTATACTTACCGTTCCAACTTGCCTGCCCTCCTTTTGCAAAATCTTCAAAGACTAAATTGCCGTCAATATCAGTAATTTTTATATTAGCACCAGCAACTAGTCCACTTATTGAAATTATGCCATTATAGGTCTCTCTAACGGGGTTAGGAAAGACTTTTGTTGTAGATTGTGTTGTAGCTCCATTTGTTGCGTCTGAACGGTAAGAGATGAGTCCTTTTCCTGTTCCAATAAATACTTCACCACTTGTTGGGTTTATTGTAATATCATAAATATCATCTGAAAACAGAGGGCTATTATTGGTTGTAAAATGTAGAATTTCTTCCATCCCATCATCTGATATTAGAAAAACTCCTGATTTTTCAGTGCCAATCCATTTTCTGTTTGCTCCATCTATTGTGATACATTTTATTTTTTCTTCACTTAGTAAATATTGGCCATATTCTCCTTCAGTGATTAATATTTGTTGTGCATCAAAATTATTCCCAGAAAATATTGCTGAAGGATTATAGAAAACACCAATCCCTTTATCAGTCCCTACCCAGACTTCTCCATCTAAATCTTCAGCTATAGAATACACTGCCATTGATGGAAGATTTCCCTGACCTACAGTATTTTTAATTGTCTTGTATTGGTCATCGCTTGGGTCAGAGATTGTATTATTGTCATCATAAACAAAGAGTCCTCCTGATCGCCCAATTACTCCCCATTTTTGGTTGAATTGATCTATTATTAAATCATCAAAAAACAGTCCAATTTTATTTTGATTCATACTAAATGAGAACCACTCATCATTTTTTGTTTTTACAAATAATGGATGGTTAACTTCTGAACTTAAACCCCATAAATTCCCATGATCATCAAACTTTATATCTGAAATTCTAATTCTATTATTAGAATAATAGACTGTGTCTAATACCCCATTTGTATTATTATATCCATACTTCTCAATAAAATCTTCATCCTTCATTTTTGATATTCCATGATACCAAGATGCATAGAATGTATAGCCATCTTTTACTGCAACTTCTAATATATCTCTAGCCCCGCCTATTTCCGATCTATTGTTATTAATCCATGTGTCTGTGGTGTTTTTAAAAGATACTCCATCATCTATTAATGAATTTAATCCAAAGTTGGAATGCCCACCATGGCACATGTAAAGTGTGTTGTCTTCATATTCTAGGCTATAAATTTCATTTCTTATAGGGCCTTCTGGTCTAAAACTTTCTTGATATTTGGAATTAGTAAATTTTAAAAGCCCATTATTATCATCTGCTACCCATAGATATCCTTCACTATCTTTATAAATAAAATTAATATCTTCTAACTGATTATTTAGTATAGTGTCTGCACTTAATAAAAGATTATTATACTTTAGTATGGTATCATTATTCGTTTGAAATAAAGAATTATTATTGTAAAAAGAGTTTCCGTTTCCAACCCAAATTGAATCTTCTATTGCGAAAATATTTTGATAATTTTCAGTTCTATTTGTATCCAACATCCAGCTATTAAAGTCAAACAAACTAGATGAGTTTTTATCCGCATAATATACGCCACCCTCTGAAGCTACAAAAATATTACTACTGTTAAAGGCGCAGCTATTTATCCCTTCAAAATTACCATTTTGACCAATTTTATATGTGTCTTTTATTTCTTCATTTTCTAAATCAAGAAGAACCAAACCAAAAGTACACGATAGGTAAGCTATTTTTTCTTTAATGATTATATTGTTGATTAACTTGTTTCCAATTATTTCTTTTCGTTTTATGTCAGAAATATTAATAATTTGATTGTTTTTTATAAGATCAATATTACAATTTTCATAAGTAATAATAGTAATTCTAGAATCTTGGTCGTAAGCAATTTGGTTAATTCCAATATCAGAGAGTCCTGTTACTTTTGACATTCTGTTAACAGTGTTGTCTTCTTTGTTGATGTAAAATAGTCCACCATTAGTTACACAATAAATTTTGTTGTCAGCTTCTGCTATGTAGCTAGCGCTAGTGTAGGATTGGTAATCTTTCCAATAACCAATTGGTACATCTTGTGCGTTAATAAATAATGGAAGAAATAATAAGAATAGTTTTTTCATAATCTAAAAGCAATAATACTATAATACAATCAGATAACTTCTTAATAGATAAAAAATTGTAATACTTAATTAAAGATTACTTTTGCGCTTTAGGCCTAGTAGTTCAACTGGATAGAATATCAGATTTCGGCTCTGACGGTTGGGGGTTCGAGTCCCTCCTAGGTCACTATTTTCTTTGGGTAATAATTTTTCTAATTTCCCCATTTGAGTACTTATATATAAGTACTGAATTTTCTTTAAATTTTGTTTTTCTTCCTAATAAATCATAAATTTCAAAACTTAAATTATTTTCGGTACTATTTTCTAAAATTGAACTAGTACAGCTAATTATTACTGTTGTTGTATCATTAATTTGATGACTAAGTTCTGACTGAATATCACTATAAAATTGTAAAGGGCCGTTAATATTAGGATTGATAAATAGATTGGTGAAATGCACTTCACTTGTGAATCCGCTTGTATAGTTGTTTCCATCACTTGGTGATGTTGAGCTTACTTTTATTCCTCCGTTTGCGTTTTCTATAACAAAGAATCCTATCAAGTTTCCTGAGCTATCATATGAATTAATTGTTGCATAGTTTTGTCCTGCAATAATTCCTGCTTTTAATGTAGCTGATATTGTTTGTATACTGGTATTCATTATTACATAGCCTACAGAATCCCCTGTTGATAATGATTGAATATTGAAGCTTCCCTCATCTGAAGTAATTATTGATGTGCCAATATCTGGTTCGTTTAATGATTGACTTACAAATAAGGACAAATTTGTTGGAGTGTTGCAATTATTGTTACCAATGCTATTTGTAATAATTGGATTAAATATTGAAGGGATAAATGTTGCTGTTGTAAAAGTATCTGTTGTTGACCATATTGAAGCCATTTGGTTTGTTGAGTCACAAAATGACATTATTTCCCACTCATAAGTAGTGTTTGGCTGTAGTAAAGGAAGATTCCTGACACTGTCTAGTCCTCCAATATTTCCTAAATTTCCCCATGTTGATGATCCATAAATTTTATAATGTATTTTATAATGATCGACATTTGATAGAGGTGTCCAATTTGCTAAAGCATTATTATAATTAATATTTGTAGTGTATTGCCCTGTTGCCTGTGTGCATTGTGAAAACCCGTAATTTGAGTTTATTAATATTAAAAGTATTATTATGATTTTTTTCATCTCTATTTTTGTTTATGTAAAGATACAATATTATCTTATATATATAATCGCGTGATATTCAGTGAGTTATATATTTTCCTTTAAATCGGTCAACTTAAATTATTTGACATTGACTGTGGTAATGCTGTTTGCTTGTCTTAAAATAGCTTAAAATGCTTTTATTGTTTCTCAAACACATAAATAATGCTCGAACATCCCTTTTTTGTAAGGATCCCAAAAACATTTGATAGTAAGCCAATTATAAAACCGTTTATAAAATTCTTCTTCCCAGTTTTAAATTCTTCACTTAATAGTGAAACATAAAAAGAATCAAACAGCATTGGCTTTTTTTCTATAAGCTTAAAGTTATGTTTAATAAATAATTTCTCAATACTAAATTTTGAAAAATGCCATAGATGAATTGGTACATCCCACCCTGCCCAGAATTCTTTATAGTGTTCTGCATCCCAGCTCTTGTGGTTAGGTACGGCAATAATGACTTTCCCTTTCTCGCTAAGTATTCTATTAAAGTCTTCTATTGTTTTGTTTAATGATGTGACATGTTCAAGGACATGCCACATGCTTATAGAGTCAAATTGATTTTCTTGAAATTGATCTAAGTTTGTGTTTTCACCAACTGAAAGATTGAAATTCTTGATTGCTTGTTCCCTTGCTAGTTCGGAAGGTTCTATCCCTTTTGTATTGTAGCCGGCTTTTTTACAGGCATTTAAAAACTCTCCTGTCCCACATCCAATATCAAGATGATTTTTGTTTTTTGATGTTCTTTTAAGAAGATTTAATTTTGTTCCAATTGCATATTTTCTTACTGTGTGATACATCCAATTAAACAACCCTTTGGAGTTGTTAGTGTGTGAGATATACATGTCTGACTTGTAGTACTCTCCTAATGAATCATCTTTTGGTCTTGGATTGGTAAAGGTAAAGTCACATGTTTCACATGAAACAATTGTAAACTTCTCTTTAGATGTAGAATGATCTATGCAGTCTAATTTCTTTAATAAATTACTGCCTGAGCAAACAGGGCAATTATCTAGTAATATCATCTCCCTAAGTATATTAAAAGTACATTAATATCAGAAGGTGAAACTCCACTTATTCTTGATGCTTGCCCTATTGTTTTAGGTTGTATAGCGTTTAGTTTTTCTCTGCCTTCAGTTGATATAGAATGAAGTTTATCGAATTCAAAATTTTTGGGGATTTTAATATTTTCAAGTCTTGATAATTTCTCAGCTGACTCCTTTTCCTTGTTTAAATAACCTTCATATTTTATCTCAATTTCAGCCTGTTCAATAGCTTCTATCGTGCACTTTTTTTCTTTTAAGTACACATCTAACTCCTCACAAACTAATAGGTCAGTTAAAGTAATATGCGGCCTTGATAGGACTGCTCTAATTTTAACTTTTTGCTTTAAAACTGCACTTCCTAATTTTTCCAAAACAGGATTTATATCCTTTGGGTCTATACTCTGTATGCTTAAGAATTTAATTAGTGCTGCTGTTTCAATTTCTTTCTTTTCAAGCTGTTCTAGTCTTTCAGCTTTAGCAAGCCCTAATTTGCACCCTTTTTTAGTAAGTCTGATATCAGCATTGTCCTGTCTTAAAAGTAATCGGTATTCAGCACGAGAGGTAAACATCCTGTAAGGCTCTTCAGTTCCTTTTGTTATTAAATCATCTATTAGAACACCAATATAAGCGTCAGACCTACTTAATATAAACTCTTCTTTTTCATGCGTATTCTGATGTGCATTTATACCTGCCATTAGTCCCTGAGCAGCTGCTTCTTCATAGCCTGTAGTACCGTTTATCTGACCGCAAAAGAATAGGTTGTTTACGAGCTTTGTCTCTAGTGTATGTTTAAGTTGTGTTGGTGGGAAATAATCATATTCAATAGCGTATCCAGCTCTAAACATTTTTACTTTTTCAAGACCTTTAATTTTTCTCAATGCCTTAAGCTGTACATCTTCAGGAAGTGAAGTTGAGAATCCATTTAAATAGATTTCAACAGTGTCTCTTCCTTCTGGTTCGATAAATAACTGATGTCTATCTTTACTTGCAAAGCGTTCTATTTTATCTTCAATCGAAGGGCAGTATCTTGCTCCTACTCCTTTTATTCTCCCTGTAAACATTGGAGAATCTTCAAATCCTTCTTTTAATATCGCATGAACCTCTGGTGATGTGTAAGTGATAAAACAAGAGAGTTGATCTTTTATTTTCTCTTTAGTCATGTATGAAAAACTGACAGTATTCTCATCTCCTGCTTGTTCTTCTGTTACTGAATAGTCAATTGTTCTACCATCTAATCGTGGTGGTGTACCCGTCTTCATTCTACCACTCGTGAATCCTAAATCAATTAATTGCTTTGTAATCCCCTCTGCTGATGGCTCTCCTGAACGACCACCTTTGTAATTCTTTTTCCCTAAATGAATTAGTCCGTTTAAGAAAGTTCCGTTACATAGCACAACACTTTTTGCTGATATTTCAACTCCCATTTTAGTGATTACTCCAGTAACCGTCCCTTTTTCGGTTGTGATATTGTCTACAGTATCTTGACAGAAATCAATATTTTTATTTCCTTCAAGTCCTTTACGCCATTCTTTCTCAAATACTTTTCTATCACATTGCGCTCTAGGACTCCACATTGCAGGCCCCTTGCTTTTATTAAGCATTCTAAACTGAATAGATGAAGCGTCAGTAATTATACCTGACATTCCCCCTAAAGCATCAATTTCTCTTATTATTTGGCCTTTTGCCACACCACCCATAGCAGGGTTGCAAGACATTCGCGCAAGAGTTTCTAAATTTTGTGTTATCAATAGTACTTTTGAACCAAGAGTTGCTGCAGCATGTGCTGCTTCACAACCAGCGTGCCCTCCTCCTACTATTATTACATCATACACTTCTTCTAATTTCATATTGTTTTTACTAGAATCATATCAAAAATATTGATAATCAGTTATTTGTAAATTTATTTAAATAATAATTTTCTTTTTCACGCATTGTATTTGCGTCTTTTTCAGTCTTGTCTTTATAGCCGAGCAAATGTAGTAAACCGTGCACCATCACTCTGTGTAATTCAGTTAAATAATTAACATTGAATATTTTAGCGTTTTCAACTACTCTTTCAGTACTTATAAGAATATCCCCACTTATTATTTCTTCTTCAGAATAATCAAAAGTAATTACATCAGTAAGAGTGTTATGGTTTAGAAATTGGATATTTTTTTTAAGTAAGTATTCATCATTGCAGAATACATAAACAAGTTCACCTATTACCATACCCTCCTCTTTAATAACACTGTTGAGCCATAAGTTTAGATCTTCAGTATTGCTCAGTTTATCATTTTCTATGTACTGAAAATCTATCATTTTTCTTCTTTAATTATTGTATTAAAATAGGTGTTCACCTTTTTTTTATAATAGGTTTTTAGCTGAACAGGTGTCGTTTTCAAAAGCTCTTCTTGCTGTTGTTTTTTCTTTTTATATTCCAAGTATTGTTCAGTTGTATTGTCTGGAGTATAATTCCATTCAGTTGATTTTCGTTGATCATCCTCCCCTTGCTCTCTTTCTGCTTTTTCAGCTTCAAATAATCGAGTAAGAATTTCTTCTTGGCGTGATATTGTTTCTTGCGTTATTCTATTATTTATGATATCTGTTTCATTCTCTTCCATATCCTCCAGGATCTTATCAAGCTTCCCTTTTTCGCCATTTTTTCCTTGTTCATCTCTCAACTCCATCAACTGTTTTCTTATGGATTCCTGTTGTTTTGCAAGCTGCATTAATTTTTTAGAATTTTTCTCTCCCTTCTTTTTTCCTTTTTCGCCTTTTTTCCCTTTTTTCATTTCCTTGTTCAGTTTCTTTTGGGCATCTTTTAATTCTGACATTGATGGCTTTTTGCAATTAGGATTAGGTTTATTACATTGTTTTTTGCCAGGTGTTTTATTGGCTAAATCTTTTTGCATTTGCTCCAATATTTCTGATAAAAGTAAAGCTAAGTTATTAGTAGAAGTCATTACAAATTGCTGGCGTTCTGCTGCTTTTTTAACCTGTCTTTCCTCCAATTCATTTGTTGACTTTATCATATTATTATTGATAGCGGCAATCTCTTTATTGATAGTTGCTTGTATTTGCACAACTCTTTTGCTTAGTGCTAATAATGAATCTTCAATAATTTGGCTATCGTCAGCTAGTTTGTTTTGTTGCTTCACAACTTGTATAAACTCAGCACTATTTTTAGGAATACTATTGGCACGTAACATTAACTCCTCCTGATCAAAAGATAGGGTTACCAAATTTTCAAGTATTTTTCTCAAAGTCTCCATATCTTCTTGAGGCTTCTGTTCGGAGCTACTTTGCTGCATACTTTCTAGTTGCTGTTCTAATTCTTCTAATTCCTTAATGGCTTCTTCTTGTGCTTTCTTAGCTTTATTTTTCTTTCCTTTTTCTAGAGCATCCTTACTCTCTTGCATTTTTTGTTTTATAGTTTCTTCTTGAGCTTTTGTATCAGGAATTTTGTTTTTATCCTCTAATTCCATATTTTTCTTTCTGATATCTTGCAAATCCTTTTTCAGATCTTCCATTTTTTTGCTCAGCTCTTCTTGTTTTTTCGCAAGCTCTTCCTTTTCTGATTTTTCTTCTTCAGTTTCTTTTTTTAAGGCTTCTTGCTTTTTTTTAAGCTCTTCTATCTTCTCAAGTGTTTCTTCTACTTTCTGCTCAAATTCTAATTGTTTAAAAAGCTCTAACTCTCTATCTAATTCTTTTTCTAAATCTGTATTTTCTTCATCTAATTTATCTAGTAAATCCTTTAATTTTTCTTTATCAGCATTTTCCATCATTTCCTCCATTTCCTGTAGGAGTTTTTTGGTTTCTTCATCAAGGACTTTATTCATTAATTCTTGCAGTTGTTTTTGCTTTTCCAGTATTGAAGAATTTAATTTTTCTTTGTTCTTAAGGTTATCGTTATTTTTTTGCTGGGTATCTTTAATCAGTTTTTCTAATTGTTTCTGTTTTTTAAGGATTTCTTTAGCTTTTTGCTTCTCTTCCCAAGTTATTTTTTTCTTTTCTAAAATGGATTTATTCAGTTCTGCAATATCTTTTTTAATTTCATTGGCAAGTGATATTGACTTGTTAAGACCACTTTTTGTTTTTTCGTTTTCAGCATCCTTTTTTAAGATTAACTCTTCTTTTGTTGCTTCTTTGTATGAAAAACGCGTGCTTTTTGTGCTTTTTGATCCGTTTACACCATCATTATCCCAGACTTCAAAATAGTATGCTATTTCGTCTCCTGATGCTAATTTTAAATCATTAAAATTGAAAGTAAAAAAGAAAAGTTCTTTTGAGAGTTGCTTAATCGTTAACTCCTGACTGACTAAAGGATTAGTGTCACTACTCGTAATTTGATAATTAAAAATCAGTTTTTTTAATAAATAATCATCCTCAATTTCTCCACTAAACAAAAACTGAGCATTTGTACTATCAAAACTTTGGTTTACTTTAATTATTGGGTAAGCATCAGGAATAACTTTTATATAATAGGATAAGGTATCACTTAGCTGATGTTTGTTTTGGGTGATGATTTGATATGGAGTACTACTGAAAAACGATTTTTTATAAGTAAATGTATTTGTTGTGCTTTGGTCGTGTTTGCTTTCAGAAAAAATAAGTGAGACATTTTCTGTATTCTGTAACTTCACTTGCCATTGTACGCTAGTTCCTTCAGGGATAATTATATCTCCATTATTTTTTATGGTTTCATTTTTTGTTCTGGTGTAGTTCGGGTAGTTTAACTGCAGACTAAAATCTACCACTTTAGGCTGTGGGAGTGCTTTCAAAGTATAGTTTTCACTTTTATATCCTCCTGCTAAGAATTGAAATTGAATATCATTATTTACTCCTTTAAAAAGGTATTCAAAAGTAGAATTGCTATTTTTTTTAAAACGAAATGAATTACCATTTGATTGGATGAATACTTCATTAGGTATTTCATTTCCAATTATCTCTATCGCTAGCTTATAATCTTCAAATTGAATTACTTCTAATTTTGGGTTTAAAATAAGGTATTGGAATGGTGCTTTAGGTTCAAAAAAAGTATTGTGTTTTAGTATTCTGGCAGAACTTTCGGTAAGTATATATTGTTTCCCAGAAATGATAAAAAGTAAGATTATTGCAACTGGAATAAGTATCCATTTGGTATATTTCTTATTCTCAGAATAATTAATTGCACTCCCAAATGAAATTGGTTGTATATCATTTATTTTTTGCTGAATACTCGCATTTATTAATGCATTTTCACTCGCACTCATATCCTGTAATTCAAGAATATTTAGCAGCTTATCTCCAACTTCAGTAAAATGCGTTCCGATAATTTTTGCCGCCTGTTTATGGCTTAATATTTTTCCGAAACTTAACAAATGAAGTAAAGGAATAAGAATATATTTTATAGCAATTAGTGCATTAACAGTAAGATATGTCCAGAATAAAAAGGTTCGACTTCCTACCCCAAATTGTGTAAAATGCTCAATAGTCGAAAAAAGAATAAAGAAGATAGTCAGTACTGCTAAAGAATAAATCCCCCCTTTAATTAGCTGATTGGTATAAAATCGTTTAACGAATTTATTCAGTTTTTCAAACAGCTCTATTTTAGGCTCAGTATTCATCATTGCAAAAGTACAATTTTTAACGGCTTTTCATAAAACTATATTACTTGATAAATCTTATCTTTGCAACCGAAAAATAAAATACAATGTCAGAAGTAAGAGTACGATTTGCACCAAGTCCGACAGGACCATTACATATTGGAGGAGTAAGAACAGCTCTTTATAACTACCTTTTTGCCAAAAATAAAGGGGGGAAGATGATTTTGCGTATTGAAGATACCGATCAAGCAAGGTTTGTAGAGGGAGCCGAACAATATATTATTGAATCTTTAAAATGGTGTGGAATTGAGTTTGATGAATCAGTTGTTGCTGGGGGAGATTTTGGACCTTATAAGCAATCTGAAAGAAAGGAGTTGTACTTGCCTTATGCTGAGCAATTGGTAAAAGATGGATTTGCTTATTATGCTTTTGATACTACAGAAGAGTTAACTGCAATGCGAGAGAGAATGAAAGCAGCAGGCGTTCCTTCACCACAATACAATGCAGTAACGCGTACTACAATGCAAAATTCTTTAGCCCTATCAGAAGATGAAGTAAAAATAAGAATGGATGCAGGAGAAACGTATGTTATCCGTATAAAAATGCCTAGAAATGAAGAGGTGAAACTAAACGATATTATAAGGGGCTGGGTTGTAGTAAACACCAATAATATGGACGATAAAGTTATCTTCAAATCAGATGGTATGCCAACTTATCATTTGGCAAACATAGTTGATGATTATATGATGAAAATTTCCCATGTAATAAGAGGTGAAGAGTGGTTGCCATCAGCCCCTTTACATGTTTTGTTATACCGATATTTAGGATGGGAGGATGCAATGCCACAATTTGCACATTTACCTTTGATACTAAAACCAGATGGAAACGGAAAGTTAAGTAAGCGTGATGGAGATAGATTAGGATTTCCAGTTTTCCCAACCCAGTGGATGAACCCTGAAACAAAAGAAATTAGTTCAGGATACAGAGAGAGTGGTTACATATCGGAAGCCTTTATAAATATGCTTTCCTTTTTAGGATGGAACCCAGGAACTACACAAGAGATTTTCTCTATGGAAGGATTGATTGAAGCTTTCAGTTTAGAGAGAGTAGGAAAAGCAGGAGCAAAGTTTGATTTTGATAAAACAAGATGGTTCAATCAACAATATTTAAGATCAAAATCAAAAGAAGAATTAGCACAAGATTTACAAATTATATTAAAAGAGAATGGGGTAGAGGCTGAAGATGATTTTGTGGAAACTGTTTGTGAGCAATTGAAAGAAAGAGCCACCTTTGTAAAAGACATGTGGGAAGAAGGAAAATATTATTTTTCCGCACCTACTAGTTATGATGAAAAAACAATTCGTAAAAAATGGAAGGAAGATACTCCCAAATATGTTTCGGAGTTAAAAGATAAATTATCAATATTATCTGATTTTTCTTCTGAAAATATTGAAGTAGAATTTAAAAAATACTTGGAGGAAAATGAGTTAGGAATGGGAAGATTATTACCTGCTTTCAGAGTTTGTTTAACAGGACTTGGGATGGGACCTTCTCTTTTTGATATTGCTTCTCTTTTAGGTAAAGAAGAAACGATTAAAAGAATGGAAACAGCTTTAGAAAAAATTAACTAATGGGATTAATTACGGTAGAAGGAATTAGAGTTTTTGCTTATCATGGTCACTTACCAGAAGAAGCTGTTTTGGGCGGACACTTTATAGTAAATGTTTGGGTGGAAGCGGATACAGTTGAAGTTGAAAAAACGGATGATTTGAACCATACAGTTGATTATGTGAAAATCATAGCAATTGTAAAGGACCAAATGGCAATCCGATCGAATATGATAGAACATCCTGCAAAGAGAATTGTTGATGCAATACTCCCTTTAAATAAAGTACAAAAAGTAACAGTAGAGCTAGAAAAGGTATTACCTCCCATAGACGCTACTTTTGATAAAATATCAGTTACTGCAGAAGGAGAAAACTAAGCTAAGTGTTTAGTAATACTTACTTTTTCAGCAATTATTGAATGTAGTTTCTCTACTGAGATTCTTTCTTGTGTCATAGTATCTCTATCTCGTAAAGTAACCGTATTGTCTTCTAAAGTTTGATGGTCAACGGTAATACAGAAAGGAGTTCCGATTGCATCTTGTCTTCTGTATCTTTTTCCGATTGAATCCTTTTCTTCATATTGGCAATTGAAATCAAGTTGTAACATTTTCATTATTTCTCTTGCTTTTTCTGGCATTCCATCTTTTTTGGTAAGCGGTAAGATAGCTGCTTTTAGTGGAGCCAAAACTGCAGGGATTTTAAGAACAACTCTGCTTTCTCCATTCTCTAATTCTTCTTCACGGAAAGAATTACTTAATACAGTAAGGAACATTCTGTCCAAGCCAATAGATGTTTCTACTACATACGGTACATAGCTTTCTCCTAATTCAGGATCAAAATATTGTAATTTTTTCCCAGAATGTTCTTGATGTGCTTTTAAATCGAAATCAGTTCGAGAATGAATACCTTCTAATTCCTTAAATCCGAATGGAAATTTAAACTCAATATCAGTAGCAGCATTAGCATAATGCGCTAAATTCTCATGATCATGGAAACGGTAATTATCTTCTCCCATCCCTAGTGAATTATGCCATTTCATTCGGAAATCTTTCCAATAAGCATACCATTTCATTTCTTCTCCTGGACGAACAAAAAATTGCATTTCCATTTGTTCAAACTCACGCATTCTGAAAATAAACTGACGCGCTACAATTTCATTTCTGAAGGCTTTCCCAATTTGAGCAATTCCAAAAGGAATCTTCATTCGAGCTGTTTTTTGTACATTCAAAAAGTTTACAAAAATACCTTGTGCAGTTTCTGGACGTAAATACAAATCGGAAGACCCATCAGCAGTAGCTCCCATTTGCGTTTTAAACATCAAGTTAAATTGACGAACATCCGTCCAATTATTAGTCCCTGAAACAGGACATTTTATGTCTAACTCTTCAATTAATGCTTTTACTTTTTCCAGATTACCTGAAGAAAGAGAAGTATTCATTTTCTCATTTATAGCATCAATTTGTTTTTGTCTATCTAAAATTCTCCCATTGGTAGCAAGAAATTCTTCTTTGTTAAAAGCATCACCAAAACGCTTTTCAGCCTTTAAGACATCTTTATCAATTTTAGCTTCAATTTTAGCAATATGATCTTCTATTAATACATCAGCACGGTATCTTTTTTTAGAATCCTTATTGTCAACTAAAGGGTCGTTAAAAGCATCAATATGACCAGAAGCTTTCCAAGTAGTAGGATGCATAAAGATAGAAGAATCTAGTCCTACTATATTTTCGTGCATATTTACCATTGATTTCCACCAATAGTTTTTGATATTATTTTTAAGTTCTACTCCATTAGGCCCATAATCGTAAGCAGCTGCTAAACCATCATAAATCTCAGAGGATTGAAAAACATACCCATACTCTTTTGCATGGGACACTACTTTTTTAAAGATATCTTCATAATTTGACATGTTGCAAAAATAGTAATTCTTGCTTTTTATTATGTAGTTTTGTCTTATGATTCAACTAGATGATAAAATAATATCTATAGATGTTTTTGAAAAACATTTTGTGTGCGATTTAAACGCTTGTAAAGGGGCGTGTTGTGTGGAAGGTGATTCAGGAGCGCCATTATTAAAAGAAGAAGAAAAGATACTAGATGAGATTTATGAGAAAGTAAAGCCCTACATGAGAGATGAGGGAATTATTGAAGTTGAAAATCAGGGAGTTGCAGTATATGATGCGGATGGCGATTTGACTACTCCACTTGTAAATAATAAGGAATGCGCTTTTGTGACTTTTGAAAATGGAATTACAAAATGCACTATTGAAAAAGCATATCTAGATGGAAAGACAGATTTTAAAAAACCAATTTCGTGCCATTTATTTCCAATACGAATAAAAGAATACCGTGATTTTGATGCGGTAAATTATGAGGAAATTAAAATTTGTGCCCCTGCCTGTAAGTGTGGTAGTGAATTAGAAGTTCCGGTTTATGCTTTTTTGAAAGAACCCCTTATTCGTAAATATGGTGAGGATTGGTATAAAGAATTGTTGGAGGTAGCTAAAACGATAAGCCAATAAAAAACGAGCTATAAAGCTCGTTTCTAATTTCTATTTTTTTAAATATTTCCAATCCACATAAAAAGTGCCAAAGGGTAGGATAGAGGCTAGTAATACAATTCCTAAATCTTTAATTCCCCAATTCTCATTTTCTTTAATTAGAAATGCGAATACTATGTAAGCAACAAACAATAGTCCGTGTGGCATACCTAATAGTTTTACATAAGTTGGATCTCCCAAATTATATTTAATTGGGACAGCAATAAAAAGAAGGAGTATGTAAGATACTCCTTCTAAAAATGCAATAATTCTAAATGTATTTTTCATTAATCCTATTTAAAAGCGTTCTCTCCCGTAATATCCATTCCTGTAATCAGCAAGTGAATATCGTGTGTTCCTTCATAAGTAACTACTGATTCTAAATTCATCATATGTCTCATGATTGAATATTCTCCTGTAATACCCATAGCTCCTAAAATTTGTCTTGCTTCACGAGCGATATTAAGCGCCATATCAACATTGTTACGTTTACACATAGAAATTTGTGCCGTAGTTGCTCTCCCTTCATTTCTAAGTACCCCCAAACGCCAAGTTAATAATTGTGCTTTTGTAATTTCAGTAATCATTTCAGCCAACTTTTTTTGTTGTAATTGAAAAGAAGCAATTGGTTTCCCAAACTGAATTCTTTGTTTTGCATATCTTAATGCAGTATCATAACAATCCATTGCAGTACCAATTGTCCCCCAAGCAATTCCGTATCTTGCAGAATCTAAACATCCTAATGGAGCTCCCAATCCATCCTTATTTGGTAAAATATTATCTTTAGGGATTTTTACATTATCAAATACTAATTCTCCTGTTGCTGAAGCTCTTAAACTCCATTTGTTATGTGTTTCAGGAGTTGTGAATCCTTCCATTCCTCTTTCTACTAATACACCTTTAATTCTTCCTTCTTCATTTTTTGCCCATACTACAGCAACATCAGCAAAAGGTGCATTTGAAATCCACATTTTAGCACCATTTAATATATAATGGTCACCCATATCTTTTATATTGGTTACCATTCCTCCAGGATTTGATCCATGGTCAGGCTCAGTAAGCCCGAAACAACCAATAAATTCTCCAGTTGCTAATTTTGGTAAAAACTTCATTTTTTGTTCTTCACTACCATATTTCCAAATTGGATACATTACCAATGATGATTGAACAGATGAGGTAGAACGAATTCCACTATCTCCTCTTTCTAATTCTTGCATTATTAGTCCGTAAGAAATCTGGTCAAGCCCAGCTCCACCATATTCTACTGGAATGTAGGGACCAAAACCACCAATTTCACCGAGTCCTTTTATAATTTGTTTTGGAAATTCAGCTTTTTGACAAGCCTCTTCTATAATTGGAGAAACTTCTCTTTTCACCCATTCTCTAGCGGCATCTCTAATTAATTTATGCTCTTCCGTTAGGAGTTCGTCCATTTGAAAGTAATCAGGAGCTTGGTATAAATCTTGTGACATAATGTTGTTAAATTTTTGACAAAAGTATATATTTTATAGCTAAAAAATGAGTTCTTAAAAGGTATATTTGCATTCGGAATAATAACACTAATGATTGCGTTAATAAAAACCATTTTTAATCAGGACATAATATTTGTATTACTTACAATTTCATTTTTGTTAATTGCAGTGTTAAAGTCGTTCTATTGGAAGCATGCAAAACTTCTTTTTATGGGAATTTTTGCTCAACGCTACGCTAACCAGTATTTAAGGGAAGAAAATGCTTTTACAGAAAGAGTGAGTTTCATTACCTTTTTATTGATGTCAATTAATATTTCACTTATTATTCTAAAGCTAATTCCTAAAACTTCAGTTTTAGAAACTGTTGGTTTAATTGGTGGTGTGATGCTATTTTTTATTGTTAAAATTGGATTAATACTTTTGTTAGGTAGTATTTTCAGAGTTAAAGATATCGCAAAGTTAGGCATCTTTTTTTCTTTTCTTTTTGATAGGGCTCTTGGTTTTTTTCTTTTTCCTTTAGTAATAGTACTCTACTTTTTCGCATTTAATATTACCGCTTTTGTTATGCTAATAGTTGCTATTGTTTTTCTAGTCCTGTTATTGTTAAAGTTATTTTGGCTTTGGAAGATAGGAACAAATGCCTTTGGTCTTTCTCATTTCTATATATTTTTGTATCTTTGCATGCTCGAAATTTTCCCACTACTATTACTAGGAAAAGGAGTTGTTTATTAATCAAAAGGCAAAGGAATGATAGAAAAAATGAAGAAAGTAAAGTCAATATTAATTTCACAACCAAAACCTGAAGGAAAATCTCCATACGCAGCTATTGAACTAAAGCATAAATTAAAGATTGATTATAGACCTTTTATGCATGTTGAGGAAATTTCGGCACAAGAATTTAGAGAACAAAGAATTTCTATCCTAAATCATGATGCAGTAATTTTTACTTCAAAAAATGCTATGGATCATTATTTTGGAATGATGGAGAAATTAAGATTAAGAATTCCTGATTTTACAAAATACTTTTGTGTTTCTGAAGCTATTGCACATTACTTACAAAACTTTATAACTTACCGTAAGCGTAAGATATTTACAGGAGAGCAAACTTTAGCGAGTCTAATCCCTATCATGCAAAAACACAAGGATTCTAAGTTTTTGTTTCCATGTTCAGATGTTCTTAAAAAACAGATGAATAAATCATTAGAGGAAAGTGGTTTAGAATACACAAAAGCACAAATGTATAAAGTGGCTTGCTCTGATTTATCTGATCTAAATGATGTTAAATATGATGTTCTTGTATTTTTCAGCCCAACTGGAATTAAATCTCTTTTAGAGAATTTCCCTGAATTTGTACAAGGTGAAACTAGATTAGCTGTTTTTGGACCAACAACAATTAAGTCAGTTGAGGACAATGGATTAAGAGTTGATATTGCAGCTCCAAATAAAAAGGCTCCTTCCATGTCAATGGCTTTGGACCAGTATGTTAAAGAAGCAAATAAAAGAAGAAGATAATTTCTTTTTCAAATAAATAATTTAAAGGAGCTTTCGAGCTCCTTTTTTTGTAATTTTATCATATGTTTGAGTTTCCCAAAAAACAAAAGTTGTGCAGTGAAACTGTTATCAAAGAGATGTTTTCTAACGGAAAATCATTTACAACATCTGCTGTTCGTTTAGTTTGGAAAGTAGATAATAATGAAGATGAGGTGACCGTTAAGTCAATCATTGTTGTTCCTAAAAAAAAGATAAGACTAGCAGTAAAAAGAAATATTATTAGGAGAAGAATGAAGGAAGCTTATAGGTTGCATAAAATTGAATTGGAAAACATGTTGAAAGACAAGGGGTTACAGTTGAGTATTGCTATTATTTATCAGAAAGGAAAAATATTACCTTATAAGACTGTGGAAGAAGAAATAAAATTAATTTTAGAGCGTTTAAGCAAAGAAATATGAGTGTTATTTTTTCTTTTCTTTTTCGGACAATAATTATTTTATACCAAAAGATGCTTTCGCCTTTATTGCCACCAAGGTGTAGGTATACGCCAACTTGTTCTGCTTACGGTTTGGAAGCAATAATAAAATATGGCCCTTGGAAAGGAGGGAAGCTAGCTTTGAAAAGAATATTAACTTGTCACCCTTGGGGAGGTGAGGGGCATGACCCCGTTCAGTAAAACACAAAATATGAAGAAAAGTTTTAAACTTATAATTTTAGCATTTGCACTGGTCGTTACTTCAATAGTTTCTGTCGGATTTACTGATAATTACTTTGAGATTGCAAAAAACCTTGATATTTTCACTACTCTATACAAAGAGTTAAATACTTTTTATGTGGATGAAACCGACCCCGGAAAATTAATGAAAGAAGGAATTGATGAGATGTTAAAATCTTTGGATCCCTATACTACTTATATTCCAGAATCAGAGATTGAGGACTTCCGTTTTCAGACTACAGGGCAATACGGAGGAATAGGAGCAATGATTACAAAAAGAAAGGATTTTGTGTATGTGAGTGAACCGTATAAAGATTTTCCAGCTCAGAAAGCCGGACTTATGGCTGGGGATAAAATTCTTGAGATTAATGGGAAAACAGCTAAAGGGAAAACCACTGCAGAGGTGGTTAAAGTATTAAAGGGTCAACCAAATACTTCCTTAACTTTATTGATTGAGAGAAAAAACCTTGCAAAACCATTTGAAGTTACTTTTGATAGAGAAGAAGTGTCAATAAAAAGCGTACCCTATTCTGCATATATTGAAGATGGAATTGGTTATGTAAAACTTATAAGCTTTACCAGAAATTGCAGTAATGATGTTAAAGACGCCATAAAGGAGTTAAAAGCAGAAGGAGAGTTAAAAGGATTGATTTTGGATTTAAGAAGTAACCCAGGTGGGCTACTAAATGAATCAATTGATATAGTCAATCTTTTTGTAGAGAAAGGAGAGGGTATAGTAAGTACAAAAGGGAAAATTAAATCTTGGGAAAAATCATATATTGCAAATAAAAATCCATTAGACGCTGATGTACCTTTAGTAGTATTAATCAATTCATCTTCTGCTTCAGCTTCTGAGATTGTTTCAGGAGCAATTCAAGATTTAGATAGAGGAGTAGTAATCGGGCAAAGAAGTTACGGAAAAGGATTGGTGCAACAAACAAGAAAACTTTCTTATAATTCACAGTTTAAATTGACAGTTGCTAAATATTATATTCCTAGTGGTAGATGCATTCAGGCCTTGGATTATTCCAATAGAAATGAAGATGGAAGTGTAGGGAAAGTTCCTGATTCACTTATGACAGCTTTTCAAACTAAAAATGGAAGAGAGGTGTTTGACGGAGGAGGAATTAATCCTGATATTATTACTGATGTTGGAAAGGTAAGTAATATTGTAATTTCTCTTTTTAGAGAATACTTATTCTTTGACTATGCTACTGATTTTAGGTTTGAACATGATTCTATTTCAGAAAATTTTGTTTTTTCAGATGATGAATATAAGCATTTTGAGCATTATCTTTCAGATAAAGAATACACCTATAAAACAAAAACGGAAGAAGCACTAGAAAAAGTAAAGAAGAAAGCAATTGATGAAAATTATTTTGAAGCATTAAGTGAGGGGTACGAAAACTTATTAGCACAATTAGAGGCGAATAAAGGAGATGATTTGTATACCAATAAAGAAGACGTAATTAAGATAATGTCAGGTGAGATTTCAAGTCGTTATTTTTATAAGGAAGGAAGAATAAGGTCAGCCTTAAATTTTGATCCTGAACTTAAAAAAGCAATTGAAGTTTTACAAAATATAGAGGAGTATAATGGAATTTTAGGAAATGAGTAAATTGATAGGCAGAGCTCAACAATTCCTTTTTGTACTATTAGGAGTTTTTATTCCAACTTCAATAGCAATAACAAATTTAATTATTTGCTTGTTAGCTCTTTGTTGGATTCTTGAAGGAAATTTTAAAGCTAAATTTGATATAATTAGATCTTCCAAATGGATGCTTGCGGTTCTTGCGTTAATAGGATTTTATGGATTAGGTATGCTCTGGGGCGACCAACACTTAAATTCGGGTTGGCAATTTCAACGCTTAGCTTTATTACTAGTCTTTCCTGTTTTGATGACTATGAATTTAGAGCAAGAAACAATTAAAAGAGCAATTTTTGCATTTCTAGGAACAGCTTTTATCTCTGGATTGGCAGCTATAGCAATTAATAGTAATATTATTTTACCTTTAGGGGATTACCTTTCTTTTATTAATACTTCATGGAGAAATTCAGCCTTTATTACCTATAACTACCATAATGTTATTCTTGCGCTTGCAACAACTTTATCATTCTATTTATTGATTGAAAGAAAAAGTAAGTATACTTATTTGTTATTATTATTTATTATAGTCTATGCAATTAGTATTTTTACTGAAAGAGGTAGGGCTGGGCAAGTGATCTTTAATTTATCGGCAGTATTTTATATCATCTATTATAACAGGAGAAACTTATTGAGGTTATTCGCCTTTTTGATTCTATTGTTCTCCTTCCAATATCTTGTGTATGAATCAACTACAGTGTATAAAAGTAGATTTGATGCTGTATCTAATGTTATTCAAAATAATGGAGACAGAGGAGAGGGGAGAACTGATGATATTCGTTATGTATTTATTAAAGAATCATTAAGTAGAATATTAGAAAAACCAATATTTGGTTACGGAACAGGTAGTTTTGGTACTATTTTTCATGAACAGGTGGATTCAGGACATATGTTTGATAGACATACTACTCCGCATAATCAGTATCTTTATGTTTGGTTTGAATTGGGTATATTAGGTTTAGTACTACTTCTGTTAATATTCTATTATCAGATAAAAGAATTATTCAGAAAAAAGGATGGAAGCCATAGAACATTACTGCCTTTATCTTTTATGTTTCTGATGCTTGTTGATTCCTACCTTTTTATTTTCATTCTAACCATCTGTTATATGTTTTTATATACTATATACAGTAGGTATCATCAAGAATAGATTCGCTTAATTCGTCTGTTTAAACTAGAAAAAATTTCATAAGGAATGGTACTTAGCTTGTTTGCTATTGATGAAATTGTATTCTCTTCTCCAAAAATTACTACCTCATCACCTATTTTTGCAGTTGTTCCTTTAAGGTCAATCATGCAGGAGTCCATACTAATTTTACCTATAATTGGGCAAGCAATATTTTGGACTATAATAACTCCATTGTTAGTGCTTAATTTTCTGTTTAAGCCGTCTGCATAACCAAAAGGAACTACTCCAATTATCATGTCTTCTTCTGCAAGAAAGGAGGCGTCATAGCCAACTCTCCTTCCTTTTTTTATATCTCTTACTTGTGAAATAACACTTTTAAGAGTGCTTACTTGTTGTAGGTTACTATCATTACTAACACCATAGAGTCCTATCCCTAAGCGTACCATTTCATATTCTTTTTTTGGGAAACGTAACACTCCATTTGTATTCAGGATATGCCTGTCAATAAGTTGATTAATTCCTTTTGAAAATGAACTAGATGCTTTATCAAAAACTTGAAATTGTGCGTTTGTAAAACTGTCTTCTGTACTATTATCACTTGCTGCTAAATGAGAGCAAATACTTTGTACTTTTAGTTTTGGATATTTTTGTAAATCAGCCACAAGTTCACCCACTTCACTAACATCAAACCCATAACGATTCATGCCGGTATCAAACTTAATATGTATCCTAATTTCTTTGTCTAATTTTCCGTAAAGGTGAAGCAATTCAGAATTGTAAACAACAACATCTAGATTATTTTCAATAATTTGCTGTGTACTTTTTGTACCAGGATTTGCAATAATAATTGGGATCTTAATTCCACTTTTTCTTATCCGAGTTCCCTCTTCAAAGTCAGCCACCCATAAAGCATGAGCTCCCAATTTTTCTAGGTAACTTGCAATAGATAAATCGCCATGCCCGTAAGCGTATGCCTTTACTACTGCAATAATTTTGGTATCTGGTTTTAATTTACTTTTTAAATAATTAAAATTATTTGCGAGCTTATCAAGATTAACCTCTAGTATGGTTTCGTGAATTATTTTCATTATATTAACTCATCTTTCTTGAAAAACATTCTCTGCATAATGGTTTGTATTCCTCTTTTTCACCAATTTGAATTAGATTTTTATCGTCAGTCATTCTAAAAGAATGATTGGCAATTGCACAGCAATCGATACAAATGGCATGTACTTTAGTAATGTGCTCTGCTATTGCCAAAAGCTCTGGCATAATTCCAAAAGGTTTCCCTAAAAAATCCATATCTAATCCCGCAATAATCACTCTTACCCCAGCATTGGCTAATTCATTACAGACAGTAATTAATTCTGAATCAAAAAATTGAGCTTCATCAATAGCTACAACTTGTGCTTCATTGGCTAGTTTCAAAATATCTTTTGCACTGTCAACTGCTATGGCCTTGATAGTATTCTCGTCATGAGAAACTACTTTCTGAGTATCGTATCGTTTATCAACTTGGGGTTTAAAAACAGCAATATTAAGTTTTGCAAACTCAGCTCTTTTTAGTCGTCTTAATAATTCTTCTGTTTTACCTGAGAACATAGAGCCACAAATTACTTCAATACTTCCTTTTTGCATTGGGTGATTTATTTGTGATTCTAAAAACATTTAGCGTAATTTGTTTTGTTAATTTTGCTAACAAAAGTATAAAAGCTATTCTATTTTATTATGAATTTTAAAAGATTGTTTTCTCTTTCCCTTTTAGTATTATTTGCTTGTTCTATTAAAGCGAAACCTGACTCTACAAAAATTAATAAAGGAAGAGTATTAGTAGTAAGTAGTAGTTTGGCAGCTGTATTAGGAGGGTCTTACTTATATGTTGAGAATTCATGGTGGGCTGATAAGCAAACGACATTTCATTTTGATGATGGGGCAGATCTTACTTATGCGTTAAATGTAGACAAAGTAGGTCATTTTATGGGTGGCTTGGTAGCAGCTGATTTTTTTTCTTCTTCAATGAAGTGGTCAGGAATGAATGAAAAAAAATCACTTTGGTATGGGGCGGCATTTGGATCGGGATTGCAATTAGCAATTGAAATGAAGGATGCCTACGCCCCTTATTGGGGCTTTAGTAAATGGGATTTAGCACTTGGTTCTGCTGGCTCATTTTGGCCTGTTGCACAATATTATAATGATGATTTAAAAGCAATTAATTTCAAAATGTCTTACTATAAACGATCAAATATTTATTGGGATTTAGATAAACAAAGAGGAAAAGAAACCAATAAATATGCTTGGCAAGATGATTATCCGAACCAAACCTACTGGGTAACTTTTGATGTTAATCATTTTGTAGAAACTTGCTGTTGGCCTGATTGGCTAAATGTTGCTGTTGGCTTTGGAATTGATGATACTCAGTATTTGAATGGTGGCACTAAAGCAGGAGGTAATAATGAATGGTATATCGCCCTTGATTATGATGTTCCTAAAATGTTAAAAAAATGGAATAGTCCAACTGGAAAAAAAGTGAAACATTGGCTTAACTATTTTCACTTGCCAGCACCAACAATAAGAATTAGCCCTAAACTAGAATTATATCCTTTATTCCTATAGATTTGTAAGATGTCAAAATTATTTTTAATACCGACTCCAATAGGAAATTTGGAGGATATAACCCTTAGGGCTTTACGCTTACTAAAAGAGGTGGATATGGTTTTGGCTGAGGATACCAGAACCACTAGGAAATTATTTACTCACTATGAGATAAGCACTCCTTTAGCTCCCTTCCATATGCATAATGAACATAAAGTGCTTAATAAATGGATAGAACGGATAAAATCGGGAGAAACAATTGCCCTTGTTTCTGATGCTGGTACACCTGCAATTTCTGATCCTGGTTTTTTATTGGTTCGTGAATGTGTTAAAAATGATATTGAGGTTGATTGTTTGCCAGGAGCAACTGCTTTTGTCCCTGCTTTAGTAAATTCAGGATTGCCTTCTGAAAAATTTATTTTTGAAGGATTTTTACCTGCTAAGAAAGGAAGACAAACAAGATTAAAAGTATTGGCTGAGGAAGAAAGAACAATGATTTTTTATGAATCTCCTCATAGGATTGTTAAAACCTTAAGTCAGTTTATGGAATATTTTGGAGAGGAAAGAATTGTTTCTGTTTCCAGAGAAATATCTAAAATGTTTGAAGAAACTAAGAGGGGAAGCATGAAAGAAGTAAAAGAATATTTTGAAGAAAAGAAACCTAAAGGAGAATTCGTAATTATTGTAGAAGGCAAATAATGGAATTCAAGAAATTCATACATAAAAAACCATACTTGATTGCTGGACCCTGTAGTGCAGAATCAGAAAATCAGCTCTTAACTATTGCTAAAGCAGTTGAAGGTACTGCTGATGTATTTAGAGCTGGAGTTTGGAAGCCAAGAACCAAACCTAATTCATTTGAAGGGATTGGAAAAGAAGCTTTGTCTTGGCTTAAAACCATTCAGCAAGAGACAAGCCTAAAGGTAGTTACTGAGGTGGCGACAGCCAAGCATGTTGAACTGTGTTTAGAATCAGGAGTTGATATGCTTTGGATTGGCGCCAGAACAACTGTAAATCCTTTTTATGTTCAAGAAATTGCAGAAGCTTTAAGAGGAGTAGATATACCTGTTTTTGTTAAAAATCCTATTCATCCAGAACTAGGCTTGTGGCTAGGTGCTTTTGAACGCTTACATAAAGTTGGAGTAAAACAATTAGCAGCAATTCATAGAGGTTTTTATAGTTATGAGAAAGTTGCTTTCAGGAATGACCCTAAATGGGAAATTCCAATCAAATTAAGAGAAGAAATTAGGGATTTACCAATTATTTGTGACCCTAGTCATATTGCAGGAAAAGCGGCTTTGATTGAGGATATTGCTCAAACTGCTATGGATATCAACCTAGATGGATTGATGATTGAAACACATCATAATCCTTCTGTAGCTTTAAGTGATGCTGAGCAGCAAGTTACTCCTAAAGAGTTAAATAGTATTATGAGTAATTTAGTATTGAGAGATACAAAGTTAAGAGATGAAGAATTTAAAGGTCAGTTGCTAAATTTTAGGAATCAGATTGATAACTTTGATACAAAAATTATTGAATTGCTAAATAACAGAAAGCAAGTTGTAGAACACATAGCAAATTTTAAAAATGAAAATAGATTAACTATTTTTCAAATTGAAAGATGGTTCGAAATATTAAATACCAGAAAAGAAAATGCAAATTTATTGGGGGTAGACGAGCAAATGGTAGAAGAAATATTTGCTCTAATTCATAAATATTCTATTCTAACTCAAACTAAAATAATGCGTAAGTAATGCAGAAAAATTGGAATATATTAGAATCAAACAATACAGTTGTTTCCAAATTATCAAAAGCTTTAGATGTATCTGAAATTGTAGCGCATTTGTTGGCTCTAAGAGGAATTTCAACTTTTGAGGAGGCTAAGTCATTCTTCCGCCCAGAAATATCTCATTTGCACGATCCTTTCCTTATGAAAAATATGCAGAAAGCTGTGGATAGAATCCAAGCTGTAATTGCAAATGGGGAGAAGGTTTTAGTGTATGGTGATTATGATGTAGATGGCACAACATCAGTAGCTATGATGTATTCTTTTTTAAAGAAAAAGGTAAAGGAAATAGAATATTATATTCCCTGTAGATATGATGAAGGGTATGGAATTTCTTTAAAAGGTATTGATTATGCTAAGGAAAATGATTTTGCTTTAATAATTGCTTTAGATTGTGGTATTCGTGCTGTCAATCAAGTTGATTATGCAAATGAAAAAGGAGTTGATTTCATTATTTGTGACCACCATAATCCTGGAGAAAAAGTGCCTGAGGCGCTTGCTATACTTAATCCCAAACAAATTGATTGTAATTACCCATATAAGGAGCTTTCGGGCTGTGGAGTAGGCTTTAAATTGATACAAGCTTTTAGTCAGCAAAACAACATTGATTTCTCTGAAATTATGGAATACTTGGATTTGCTTACTGTAAGTATTGGTGCCGATATTGTACCTATGACTGGTGAAAATAGAATATTTTCCTTTTACGGGTTGCAACAAATAAATAAATCTCCTAGAGCTGGTTTAAAGGCATTGATGGAGATAGCAAATAAAACTAAGGACGTATCAATAACTGATGTAGTATTTGGTGTTGCTCCAAGGATAAATGCGGCTGGCAGAATAGAACATGCCAAAAAAGCTGTTGAGATATTAGTGGAAACTGATTATACAAAAGCAAAGCTATTTGCTGATAAAATTGAGGAAAATAATACAACAAGAAAAGGCTTAGATAAGAGTATTACCAAGGAAGCTTTGGAAATGATTGATGTGAAAAAAAAATCAACTGTTGTACATAGTGAAAATTGGCATAAAGGGGTGGTTGGAATTGTTGCCTCTCGCCTAATTGAAACCCACTATAAACCTACTATTGTATTGGCAGAAAAGGATGGTATACTTACTGGTTCTGCTCGATCGGTACACGATTTTGATTTATATAGTGCAATAGCTAAATGCGAGCATCTTTGTGAAAAGTTTGGAGGTCATAAATATGCTGCCGGATTAAGTATAAAAAAAGAGAATTTGCCTCAGTTTATTGATGCCTTTGAAAAAGCAGTAAGCGAGTCCATTACTGAAGATCAACTTACGCCAAAAATTAATATTGATAAGGTAATTGATATTGATGCTGTGGATGATAAGCTTTACCGAATCATAAAGCAGTTTGCTCCCTTTGGACCAAAAAATTTATCGCCTATTTTTGTTAGCAAGGGAGTAATGGATAATGGTTATGGAAAGCAAGTAGGAGAGGATAAAACTCACCTAAGGATTAATGCTAAAAAAAATAAAGGTGCTATTGCTGGGATTGGTTTTGGAATGGGAGATCATTTTGAGATCATTAAAGACAATCAAACTTTTGATGTCTGTTATTCTATTGATGAAAATGAATGGAATGGTAAAAAAAGTTTGCAGTTAAGAATAAGAGATATTAAAGAATAAAAATTTATGAATAATTATAATGACTATGTTAAGCATTCAAAGAAAATTACTGATGTAAACATGTCAATGGCAGTCCTTGGTTGGGATCAAGAAACTAAGATGCCAAAAAACGGTAGTAGATTTAGAGCACAGCAATTATCTACATTAGCAGAAATATCACACGAATTGTCAACAAATAAAGAGTATGGTAATCTTCTTAATAATCTTAATTCTGATGATTCATTAAATTCTGATCAAAGAAGAAATATAAGTTTATCTCTAAAGGACTTTAATAAATCCAAAAAATACAAATCGGAATTTATTATTGAAGAATCTAATTTAGTATCAAATGCTTTTCAAAAATGGAGATTAGCAAAGGAAAAAAATGACTTTTCAATCTTTGAAAGTTCCTTAACTAAACTTGTAGATTTACGAATTAAAGAATGTGAAATTCTGGGTTATGAAAATCATCCATATGATGCATTATTAAATCAATATGAGCCTGGACTTAATACTAATGATGTTGATGAAATTTTTTCAAATGTTAAAGAATTTTTAGTTCCATTTATAAAGAGAATTTCAAAATCTAATAAGATTGATGATTCATTTTATTATCAAAAATATTCACATAATAAACAATGGGATTTTGGTATAGAATTACTTAAAAAAATGGAATATAATTTTGATTCTGGTCGTCAAGATTTATCCGCACACCCCTTCTCTACTCATTTCTCTCCTGAAGACACAAGAGTAACTACTAGAGTTGATGAAGATAACCTTTCTGAAATGATATGGTCATGTATTCATGAAGGAGGTCATGCTCTATATGAACAAGGTATATTATCTGAAAATTATGGTTTGCCTTTAGGCGAAACTATTTCTTTAGGAATTCATGAATCTCAATCTAGATTATGGGAAAATAATGTTGGTCGTAGTTTAGAATTCTGGAAATATAATTACGAATCTTTAAAGTCAATATTCCCTAATCAGTTATCTGATGTTACAGTTGATGATTTTTATAAAGCCGCAAACAATGTAAAGCCAAGTTTAATTAGAACAAATGCTGACGAGTTAACTTATCACCTTCATGTACTTATAAGATATGAGATTGAGAAAGCATTAATAGAGGGTAAAATAATGGTTAAGGATTTACCTGAAGTATGGAATTTAAAATATCAAGAATATTTAGGTGTGGAAGTACCTTCTGATGCTTTAGGTGTATTACAAGATATACATTGGTCGCATGGTAGTTTTGGTTATTTCCCAACATATACAATAGGTAGTTTTTATGCAGCACAATTTTTTAATCAAGCTAAAATTGAGAACCCTAATTTGTTAAAAGAAATTGAAGATGGAAATAATAAAAATCTTTTAAATTGGTTAAGGGAAAACATCCACAACAATGGTAAAAGGTTGGATGCAGATAAACTTTGCGAGAAAATAAGTGGTGAAAAACTTAATTTCAAATATTTCAAAGAATATGTGATTGAGAAATATTCTAAGATATATTCATTATAACTGAATCTTAAAAGGATTAAAACCTTTCGATTTTTTTATTTTAATAAACACCTGTAGTTTTTTCAGCTCTTATTAATAATCTCCAAGGATTTCCTTAGTAGAGGGACTATTTGAAGTTCATCAGTAGTTTCAATAATACTAATATCTTCACCTTGGTGTTCTCGTACTAAATTTCGATACTCTGTAAGCCCCCAACCTTTTGTTTGTGAACGACTACCTGGAATGGGTAATGTTCTAGCGTCATATCTACATGCTCCAGGTGCAAAGAGAATAACCGACCACTTTTTTCTCTTTAATTCGATGATGAAATCATCATCATTTGTAACCGAAACCATTTCAGGACTACCCAATACTGGGGGTAACAATTTTATTGCACGCCTACCCATTTCTGGATCGCAACCTCTTACAAGAATACTCTTGTTTGAGTTATCACCTATTTGCGTAGTGTCAACGCCATCATTAATGCGTCCTAATAATATATCTCTTGAATCTATTGTCATATTTATTTTAGTTTAATTACATACAAACCCATATAAAAAACAATGGTGTTTATATGCTAATATAGTGTTCTTGTCAGGACTACACACCCCATGCTAATTTCAATGAATCACAGGAAAGCTTTGATTTTTATTATCCCACATTTCTACCTAAAGATTTAGCAATCTGAGTTTTTATTTGAGTAAGGTGGCTTAATAGCTTTATGCCTTCAGTACTAATACTTCCATCTTTTATTTTTAGTTGCAAATCTTTAATCTGTTTATCAATATGTCCTTTTTTAAGAGATAAAATAGCTTTTTCAGTAGTTTTACGTATTTTTTCATCTTCTCTACCCGTATAGATTTTATGTCTATCCACCCAATTACTACTTATGCTATGCTTATTGCTAATAAGATCTATTGCCTTTTGGCTAATTTCTTGGTTTTGATGATTAATAAAATGCTGTAAATCAATAATTCCTTTATCTTCAATCACGGTTATGATTTCACTGTACATTGCATGAAAACTAGGATTGGTAAATGTGATATTGTCAGCATCAAGGTCACTAAAAATTAGTGCAGCTACACTCTCTTGTTCATCATCTTCTGTAGTGAAAGTATCATTCCCGTAATTTATTAATATACGTAAAATCTCTTCCTCTAACTTCATTAATTTTTCGTCTGAACTTAGCTTCTCTTTTGGTTTTTTCGTGGGTTGTTCACTTATCGTATTTCTAGTTCCTACTTGTTCAAAAGAACCAATATTAGCTCTGGCTTTTGCGACTTCACCTAATAGTACATTTTCAGCAATATCTAGTTTCTTGCTAAAAGTTTTACAATATTGAGAACGATTTAAACTATCAGGAATACAAGATATCGATTCAATAATATCTCTTTTTATATTTGTGATTTTTGTAGGATCTTCAATAGTATTTAAATCAGATATTTTGATTTTGTAATCAATAAAATCAACAGCTTCAGTAGTTAAGAATTCCTTAAAATCGTCAGTTGATAATTTCTTGGAAAAGGAATCAGGGTCTTCTCCTTTAGGGAATGCTGCAATCTTCACATTCATTCCTTCCTTTAAAATCATATTGATTGATTTATAGGTAGCTTTTATCCCTGCGTTATCACCATCAAAAAGCAGAACTACATTATTAGCTAAGCGATTAATGAGTTTAATCTGTTCCAAAGTTAGAGCCGTACCTGAAGCAGAAACTACATTTTCTATTCCATTTTGATGCATGGAAATTACATCAGTATAACCTTCAACTATGTAGCAAATCCCTTCTTTTCCTATTGCATTTTTGGAATAATTAAGCCCGTATAATACTTTGCTTTTATGATAAATTAAAGTTTCGGGTGAGTTTAAATATTTTGCTTTTGCATTGGGGTTAAACGCTCTTCCTCCAAAACCTAAAGTCCGCCCTGAATAGGATTGAATAGGAAACATAGTTCTCTCTTTGAACCGATCAACTATCTGGTCTGAACTTTCATTAATTAAGGATAAACCTGAGGAGACAAGTATCTCTTTGTCATATGCTTTTTTAATTGCAGCCTTGCTAAAAGCGTCTTTAGCTTTAGGGTTGTAACCTAACTCAAATTTTTTAATTGTTTCTTCAGTAAATCCTCTCTCTTTAAAATAACTAAGGCCTACTGATTTTCCTTCTTCTGTATTCCAGAGCACATCCTGAAAGTATTCCTTTGCGTAATTTGAAACAATAAATAAACTATCTTTTTCATTTGCTCGTTCTACTTGCTCTGAGGATAATTCTTCTTCTTCAATTTCAATATTATATTTTTTGGCTACAAACTTTAACGCCTCAGGATAATTGTAATGCTCAATTTCCATGATAAAATTAATACTGTTTCCTCCTTTTCCACAACCAAAACATTTGTAAATTCCTTTGGTGGGCGATACTGTAAAAGAGGGTGTTTTTTCATTGTGAAAAGGACAGTTTCCAATATAGTTAACCCCTCTTTTTTTAAGAGATACAAAGTCACCAACAATTTCTTCAATTCTGGCAGTTTCAAATATTTGGTCTATGGTTTCTTTTGGAATCATTTTTGGCGATTTACAACATAATCCAATAATAATATCAAGGATTGTTTTGCCTTATTTTCATCAAATGGATTCAATAAATCAAGGGCAGTATTATGATATTCCTGCATTCTTTTTTTAGCATACTCAAGCCCTCCATTTTCTTTTACAAGCGCTATAACCTCAGCTACTTTTTTATCATCTTTATGATGATTTTTTATGATATTGATAATGTAGTTTTTAAGTTTTTTATCTACAGTATTTAATGTGTAGATTAAGGGAAGTGTCATTTTCTGTTCTCGAATATCAATACCAGTAGGCTTTCCTATTAAGGGGCTTTGTGTATAGTCGAATAAATCATCTTTTATTTGAAAAGCGATTCCTGCTTTTTCACCAAATAATCGCATCTTTTCAACTACTTCTTTATTTTGTCCTACTGAGTTAGCTCCACTAGCACAACAAGCAGCAATTAAAGAAGCTGTCTTCTGACGAATAATATCAAAATATACTTCTTCAGTAATGTCAAGTTTACGTGCTTTTTCAATTTGTAAAAGTTCCCCTTCACTCATATCCTGAACTGCAGTACTCATTATTTTTAAGAGTTCAAATTCCTCATTTTTCACCGCTAATAACAAACCTCTACTTAGTAAAAAATCACCGACTAGCACAGCAATTTTATTTTTCCAAATTGAGTTTATGGAAAAGAATCCTCTCCTGAAATTAGCTTCATCAATCACATCATCATGCACCAAAGTTGCTGTGTGTAATAACTCAATCATTGATGCGGCACGGTAAGTATTTTCTTCAAATTTACCAAAGAGCTTTGCCGATAAAAAAACAAACATAGGTCGCATTTGCTTCCCTTTTCTCTTTATTATGTAATGCATTATTTTATCTAATAATGAAACACTACTCTTCAAGGAATCTTTGAACTTCTGTTCAAATAAACTCATTTCCTCTTTAATAGGAGCTTTTATGTTTTTTATTGCTGACAAAATAGATGTTAACTAGAAGTGCGAATATACAAAGATTTCTCTGTGAGAAAACCAGTAAATAGCTTTGTTGAAATCTATTTTAGTTTGTTTACCAATTGCCCACAAGCGGCATTAATATCTTTCCCTTTACTTTTTCTTAGGGTAACAAGAATGTTACGTTCCTCTAAGTATTTCATAAAGTTTTCAGTAACTCTATTAGACGATTTCTCATACGGTAAATCATCAACTGTATTGTATTCAATCAAGTTGATTTTACAAGGACTTGCTTTTGTAAATTGCACTAATTTTTGAGCGTCCTCAATACTATCATTAAGGTCCTTAAATAAAATATATTCATAAGTAACTCTGCTGCCTGTCTTATCATAAAAATAACGCACAGACTCTCTGAGTTCTTCAAGGTTAATTTTCTGATTGATAGGCATAAGAATATCTCTTTTACTATCGGTTGCTGAATGTAGTGAGATGGCTAAGTTAAAACGAGCCCCATCATCTCCTAATTTTTTTATCATTTTAGAAATACCTGCTGTTGAAACGGTAATTCTTTTTGGTGACATACCAAGTCCTTTTTCAGTTGTGATAAGGTTAATGCTTTCCAATACTGCTTTATAGTTTAACAGAGGTTCTCCCATTCCCATATATACGATATTTGAAAGTGGTTTCCCAAAATTAGAAATTGCTTCTTCATTCAGAATAAATACTTGATCATATATTTCTGCAGCTGTTAAATTACGAGCTAATTTTAAAGTTCCAGTAGCACAAAATTCACAAGCTAAGCTACAGCCTACTTGTGAGGATACACAGGCGGTTAATCGATTCTTAGATGGAATTAAAACTCCTTCTACTAATAATTTATCGTGTAGTTGTAAACTGTATTTTATAGTTCCGTCAATACTTCTTTCTCCTTTGTGAATTTTAACCGCATTAATGATAAAATGGGTCTCAAACAAATCACGCATGGGTTTTGAAAGTGAAGTCATTTCGTCAAAAGAAACCGCTTTTTTCTTCCATAGCCATTCTTGAATTTGATTAGCTCTGAACTTAGGTAGTTTATGCTCTGCACAGAACTTTTGTAAGTCCTCTACACTTGTATTTCTGATGTCTTTTTTTTCTTCCATTTCGTTTGCAAAGATATATTACTTTTGTGCTATGCGATTTTTAACAGCCGATTATTTATTTCCTTTATATATTACTCCAATAAAAGAGGGGGTTTTGCAAATTTCTGATGATGGGCAGGTTATCGCTATTTTTAAAAACAGGAGTGATTTACCTCAAGATAAATTAGAAATATTTGATGGAATAATTTGTCCTGGATTTGTGAATGCACATTGTCATTTGGAACTTTCACATCTAAAAGGTAATGCTGAAAAAGGAAAAGGTTTTTTGGAATTCTCAAGCATAATAAGGCAAAGAGATAACTATACTGACATTGCTAAACAACAGGCTATTGAAAAGGCAGAACAAGAAATGATTGCCAATGGAATTGTTGGAGTTGGCGATATTTGTAATACAAGCGATACCTTAGAACAAAAGCAAAAAGAGAATTTGAAGTATTATAATTTTATAGAAACTTTTGGAGTGGATGTAAATAAGGTTGATGTAGTTTTTAATCAAGCAATAGAGCTTAGAAATGAATTTAGAGTTGTTGGTCAAAAGGCGAGTATTGTACCTCATGCACCTTATTCTGTTCCGCCAGTTTTAATGCAAAAAATTAACAATGCTTTTGATGAAAATGATGAATTACTTACGATTCACATGCAAGAAACAAAAGAAGAAAATCTGCTTCTTGAAAATAAGAAGGGGGCTTTTTTTGATTGGTTAAACGGCATGAATGCTACTTCAAGTATTTGGGAAAATCGAAATAAATCGACTGATATTTTACAAGAATTAGGAGACAAAAAGGCGTTATTAGTGCATAATACTTTTGCTGAAAAAGAAGATATAACCGATAATTATTACTGCACTTGCCCAAAAGCAAATCTGTATATTGAAAATACTTTGCCTGATTATTCTATATTTGATACCGATAAATTATGTGTAGGTACCGATAGCTTGGCTTCTAATGATTCTCTTTCAATTTTAGATGAGCTTTTAATAATTCAGAATAATTCAAATTTTGATTTGAATACTCTACTTAAAATAGCCTGTAAAAATGGAGCAAAGGCTTTAGGGTTTGAGCAACTAGGAACTTTTGAAAAAGGAAAAATTCCTGGTGTTAATTTGATAAAAAGTATGGCTGAGAATAAAATTACTAAATTAATATAGAAGCAATCTTTAAGTCCTCTTGAGTAGTGATTTTTAGGTTCTTTTCCTCTCCCAAAAGAGTATTAATTTTTCCTCCATTTGCTTCAAATACAGAAGCGTCATCAGTAAAAGTGTCAGAAAAATCTTGAGTATATGCTTCTTGTATATCAGCACTTAAGAAACATTGTGGCGTTTGAACTTTAAACAAATTACTTCTATCTAGATTAACAGAATTTTCTCCTTCTACTTTTCGAACAGAATCTTTTACAGGAACAATAGGGATTATTCCAATTCCACTTTTAGTTTCAGCAACTAAGCTATCAATTAATGTAGTAGAAATAAGCGGGCGAACCCCATCATGAATAGCAACAGTAGTATTGTCAGCTATTTTGTCTAATCCATTTTTTACAGAGTGAAAACGAGTTTTTCCTCCTTCAACTAAGGCATGTTGTTGCCTGAAGTTATATTTTTCGCATAGTTCTTGCCAATATTCAAATTGCGTAAGGGGTAAAACCAAAACAATTTCCTCAAAGTGAGAAAATTGTTTTAAAGTGTGCATTAATATAGGGGTGCCATTTAATAGTAAAAACTGCTTTGGGATATCCGCATTCATGCGCTCCCCTTTTCCTCCAGCAACTATTAAAGCAACTTTTTGCATGTTATAAAATCAACATAGCATCTCCATAAGTATGGAAATTGTATTTCTTTTTCATCCCCTCCTTGTATGCTTTTTTCAATAAATCTAACCCTGAAAATGCTGCTACTTGCATCATTAATGATGATTTTGGCAAATGGAAATTAGTTAACATACAATTAGCAATTTGATAGGTATGTGGTGGAAACAAAAAGATATTTGTCCAGCCCGTAAAAGGAATAACTTCACTTTTAGTGGAAACTGAACTCTCTAAAGTACGCATGACAGTTGTTCCTACAGCACAAATTCTTTTTCCTGTATTTTTTGCTTTGTTAATTTTTATAGCAGCTTCATCTGGAATCATAATTTCTTCTGATTCCATTTTGTGTTTTGAAAGATCTTCTACCATAATATCATTAAAGGTACCAAGTCCGACATGTAAAGTCGTCTCAGCGAACTCAACTCCTTTCAATTCCATTTGCTTCATCAATATTTTGCTAAAGTGCATTCCTGCAGTTGGAGCTGAAATAGACCCATCATGCTTAGCGTAAATTGTTTGAAAACGTTCAGTATCTTCTTCTGTTGGTTCTCTGTCAATATGCTTTGGTAAAGGAGTTTTTCCTAATGCAGTTAAGGTTTCTTTAAATTCTTCATGTGTTCCGTCAAAAAGGAAACGTAATGTTCTCCCTCTTGAAGTTGTATTATCAATTACCTCTGCAATTAATTCATCATTATCACCAAAGAATAACTTGTTACCTATTCTTATTTTTCTTGCTGGGTCAACTAATACATCCCAAAGTCTGTTTTCTTGATTCAATTCTCTTAATAAGAATACCTCAATCATTGCACCAGTTTTTTCTTTATTTGCGTAAAGTCTTGCCGGAAATACTTTTGAGTTGTTAGTTGCAATTACATCTCCTTCATCAAAATAATCACCAAGATCAGCAACTGTTTTGTGTTCTATTTCTCCTGTTGATCTGTGTATAACCATTAGTTTAGCATCTTCACGGTTTTCAGGAGGTTTATTTGAAATTCTTGTTTGTGGTAAGTCAAACTTGAACATTGACAATTTATACTTCATAGAATTTTGGTTTTAGTTTTACCTTTAGGAAACTCCTGAAGGGGGGTAGTTTTAAGCCGGCAAATATAAAGTATTGACAAGCAGAAGTCAAGTGATTAGCCGTTTAGTTTCTTTTCAAAATCAGAAACATCTAAGGCATATGCTAATTGATACTCCCCAATAGCAGTACGACATAGTTTTGAAAGGTGTGCGCCACTGTTTAATGCAGCTCCAAAATCATGAGCTATTGATCGTATATATGTTCCTTTACTGCACTTTATTTCAAAACTTACTTTCGGCATTTCAATGGTTTTTATATCAAAAGAATGAACGCTTACTTTTCTTGCTTCAATTTCAAAGCTCTCTCCTCTTCTTGCTTTTTCGTATAGGCGCTCCCCACCTCTTTTTAAAGCTGAAAAAATAGGCGGTTTCTGTTCTATATCTCCAGTAAATTGCGCAGTAGCTTCTGTAATAAGGTTTTCAGAAATATGATTAGTTTCAAATTTATTATCTATTTCTGTTTCCAAATCATAGCTTGGAGTAGTTCCTCCTAAAGTAATGTCTCCGGTATAGATCTTTGCTTGCCCTTGCAATTCAGAAATTCGTTTAGTAAATTTACCAGTACACACAATGAGTAAACCACTAGCTAAAGGGTCTAAAGTTCCGGCATGCCCTACTTTCAGTTTTTTTAAACTATATTTTGTTCGTATGAGGTTTTTAATTTTTTTCACCACATCAAAGGAAGTCCATCCCAAAGGTTTATTTATCAAAAGGATTTGTCCATCCAAAAAATCCTGTACAGTTTCAGGGAAGTTTTCCATATTATAAAAGGGATGTAGCGATTACAATTCCTCCAATAGCAAAGCAGTAATAAGCGAAATATTTCAATTGACTGCTTTTTACTAATTTGATCATCCATTTACAAGCTATCATACCTGTCAGAAAAGCAAAAATAAAACCTACTATTAAGGGGATGAAAGTTGTGGTTTCGTACTGAATATCTCCTGATAAGATATCTTTAGCCATTTTCCCAAAGATTAAAGGGACAACCATTAAGAAAGAGAAGCGTGCTGCTTTTTCTTTGTCTATCCCTAATAGTACAGCTGTTGAAATAGTTGCTCCTGAGCGAGAAATCCCTGGTAAGATAGCTATAGCTTGTGAAACTCCAATAAGAATAGCATGTTTAACACCTACTTTTTTTGCTGATGCTTTTGCTTTATCAGCAAGGAATAATAATAAGCCAGTAACTAAAAGCATACTTCCTACAAGCGTTAAGGCTCCTCCAAAAAGAGCTTCTATTTCATCATTAAAAAACACGCCCACTAAAGCTGCTGGTATCATAGAAAGAACAATTTTTAAGGAGAACCAAAAAGAATCATTGTTTTTGAATTGTAACAACCCGTTTAGGATTTCTAGAATATCTTTTCGAAAAATAATTATTGTTGAAAGTGCAGTAGCAAAGTGAAGTACTACTGTCATAAGTAAACTTTCTTCCCCTACTTTATTTTCCCCTAAAATGGCTTTTGCAATTTCCAAATGCCCACTACTACTAACGGGCAAAAACTCAGTTAATCCTTGAATAATTCCAAGGATAATAGCATTGATTATTTCCATGTGTTAAGCTTGTTTCCCTTTATACATTACAGCAAATATTTCAATAATGAAACCAGCTGCAAGCAAAATAGGAGCGATTGTTAAACGAGTAGTATTAAATATCTCATCTGAAAATACTAATGGGTCATCTGACCCTCCTCCAATCATCAAGATTAGTCCGCTTGCCATAAAGGCTAAACCAACAAATAAT
>Ga0308021_10000058_pt1 | contig 48339 bp, 26 predicted proteins | sample Neamet351_FD_201296 | JGI IMG/M metagenome (GOLD analysis project Ga0308021, IMG submission 201296) | Marine microbial communities from water near the shore, Antarctic Ocean - #351 | ecosystem: Environmental > Aquatic > Marine > Unclassified | place: Southern Ocean | collected 2014-10-02
CAGTTAATTGCACTCCTTTTTCATCAACAACTGCTCCTTCTAACGTATTTATTTCTTGATCAATATAGTCAGGAATACCATCATTGTCTGAATCTAATGGACAACCAAACGGGCTTACTTTAACACCAATTGGAGTTCTAGGGCAATAATCATCAACATCTGCTACCAAATCGCCATCTTCATCCTCTATATCCATTGCTTGAAAATCAACATCAGAATAGTAACTATCATCAAAATAAACATTCTCTTTTGGTTTTGGAGTAAATAAATCATAGTGAACAGTAAAGTTAGCCGAAATAAATTTATCCGAATTATCTTCTACTGATTTATCAATATCACCCATAGCAATGGTATAATTAATAGTTGCATCTAAGTCAATGCGCTCTGAAATATTTAAACGCAAACCTAAGCCAAGTGGAATTGCAATTGTTGATTCTCTATCTGTCCATTTAGACTGATTTGATTCATTTAATGTTTTGAAACTTAAACTTTGTAAACCAGCAGTTAAGTAAGGACTAATACGAGATTTTTTAAAGACACTATTTAAAGTATATCCAAAGTGCAAACCAACTGCATCTACATTCGATTCAAAACTAACAGCCTCATTTTTTTCAAAAAAACTAGTATTTGAGAACAACAAAGAGGCATCTACATTTTCTGATAAATTTAAACGTATCCCAGATCTATATCCCATATTACCTAACAATGAGTTAGATTCAGGACCCATTATATCCCCCTGAAAACTATGATAAGCTGTTCCAAATGAAAACATTGGTTGAAAAGGAATGGTTGCTTCTACATCATAATTTCCTTTTTGTGCAAAAACAGAAGTTGAAGATATTAAAGCACAAAGAACAAGCGCTTTTTTCAAAAATTGATTCATTAGTGTAATTTTTATATTGCCGTAAAAATAGAAAAAAAATCAGGAATGCACCCTATATCCTAAAAATTAGGTTTTAAGGTGTATTTCTTATAGAAATCATTTATAATATCAACTGCCTCTGCTGGCGTATCCACTACATTAAACAAATCTAAATCATCTATACTGATATTTTGTTCTTTCGCTAGCATAACCTCTTTTATCCAGACTAACAAGCCCTCCCAATAGGCTTTACCTACCAGTACAATTGGGAACTTCCCTATCTTCTGAGTTTGTATTAAAGTAATGGCTTCAAATAGCTCGTCCAAAGTACCTACCCCACCAGGGAGCACTATAAAACCTTGTGCATATTTCACAAACATCACTTTTCTAACAAAGAAATAATCAAAATTAATCAACTTATCATTATCAATATAGGGGTTGGAAGATTGTTCAAATGGAAGCTCAATATTCAAACCTACTGATTTCCCCTCACCTCTGGCTGCACCTTTATTAGCTGCTTCCATAATACCTGGCCCACCACCAGAGATAACACCATAACCACTTTGAGTAAGCAAGTAACCAATTTCTTCAGCTTGTTTGTAGTATTTATTATCAGGCTTTGTACGAGCCGATCCAAATACGGAAACACAAGGTCCGATTTTAGACATGGTTTCAAACCCCTGAACAAACTCTGACATAATTTTAAAAATTTGCCATGAATCGGAGGTTTTTATGGCATTCCAGTTTTTTTCTTTAAAAGCTCTCCTAATTTTTTTCTCATCTGTATTCATACTCAATCTCTTTTAATTTAAGCCACTAATATAGTGAATTTAAATCAATTCACTTTTTAGGTATTTAGCCGTGTAACTATCCTTGCATTTAACGATACTTTCTGGAGTTCCGTTACAAATTAGCTGCCCTCCTTTATCTCCACCTTCTTTACCAATATCAATAATATGGTCTGCCATCTTAATTACATCCAAATTATGTTCAATAATTAATACCGTATTTCCTTTATCAATTATAGTATCAATTACTTTTAGAAAAACTTTTACATCTTCAAAATGCAAGCCTGTAGTCGGTTCATCTAAAATATAAAAAGTATTACCTGTGCTTCTTTTAGAAAGTTCAGATGCCAATTTGATTCTTTGCGCTTCACCACCACTTACAGTAGTTGCTGATTGACCTAAAGTAATATAGCCTAAACCAACATCTTGCAAGGTTTTTATTTTACGATAAATAGATGGAATCGCCTCAAAAAACTCAACCGCTTGATTAATGGTTAAATTCAATACATCAGAAATTGATTTTCCTTTAAAACGAACTTCTAAAGTTTCACGATTATAGCGTTTTCCATTACAATCCTCACAATGCACCTCAACATCAGGCAAAAAGTTCATTTCTATAGTTTTCATTCCCCCACCTTTACAGCCTTCACATCTACCACCAACAACATTGAACGAAAAACGCCCTACTTTATATCCTCTAATTTTAGACTCTGGAAGATTCGAAAACAAAGTTCTAATATCAGAAAACACACCCGTATAAGTAGCTGGATTAGACCTTGGAGTACGACCAATAGCGGACTGATCCACCTCAATAACCTTATCCAAATGCTCTAAACCGTCAATACTTTTATACGGTAAAGGCTCTTTTTCCCCTCTATAAAAATGCTTATTCAAAATAGGGTACAGAGTTCCGTTTATTAGAGTTGACTTTCCACTTCCTGATACTCCCGTAACACAACACAACAACCCCAATGGAATCTCAACATCTATACTCTTTAAGTTATTTCCTCTAGCCCCTCTAAGCGTTAAGGTCTTTCCATTTCCTTTTCTTCTCTTTTTAGGCACTTCAATTTTTTGAGTACCATTCAAATAGTCAGCAGTAATATGATTGTCATTTAGGATAGTTTGATAATCACCTTCAGAAACTACTTCCCCACCATGCACTCCAGCTCCAGGACCCAAATCAACAATAAAATCAGCTGACTTAATCATATCCTTATCATGTTCAACCACAATAACTGAGTTTCCAATATCACGTAATTTCTTTAAAGAATTTATCAATTTCAAATTATCCCTTTGATGTAACCCTATGCTAGGCTCGTCAAGTATATAAAGAACATTAGTTAGTTGTGTTCCAATTTGAGTTGCCAAACGAATCCTTTGCGCCTCACCACCACTTAATGTTTTTGAACTTCTGTTTAAAGAAAGATAAGACAATCCCACATCAATAATAAATTGCAAACGCTTAGTCAGCTCTTTTACAATCTGATTTGCAATTTTCAACTCATTCTCATTTAATGATTTCTCAATAGTCAGCACCCAGATTGCAAATGAAGAAATATCCAAGTTTGAGACTTCATTAATGCTTTTATCGGCCACTCTAAAATGAGACGATTCAATATTTAACCTACTCCCATTACAGCTTTTACAATCGTGTTCGGACATATATTTACCTGCCCACTTTTCGATAGATTTTACATATGCTAATTTAAATTGCTCCTCAATAAAATTAACAATCCCATCAAAATGTAATTTATACGTTTTGGAAATTCCTGCTGACTTTAATTTCACTTTAAGGTTTTCAGTAATCCCATATAATATTGCATCAATTCCTTCCTTTGGAATTTTATCAATAGGAGTATTTAAAGTGAAATCAAACTTCTTTCCAATCAATTCAATCTGCCCTAATATCCAATCTGATTTACGATTTGCAATTGGAGCTATCCCTCCTTTATTAATGCTTAACTCCTTATTTGGTAATATTTTTTCTTCATCTACAATCTTAAATTTCCCTAGGCCATTACACACTTTACAGGCTCCTTTGGGAGAGTTAAAAGAAAAAGAATTTGGTTCAGGATTTTTATAAGCAATTCCTGTATCAGGACACATTAACGCTCTTGAAAAATACCTTGGCGTTGTAGCTGATTTCTCAATCACCATCATTACACCGTCACCATCTTCCATTGCTAATTTCAAAGAAGCAATTAGACGTTTACTATTTGGTTCAGTTACTTTTAAACGATCAATAACTACTTCAATATCATGCGTTTTATACCTATCCAACTTTAGAGATGGGGTTATATCAATAATTTCACCATCCACTCTAACTTTTAAGTATCCTTTTTTGGCTAACTGATGAAAAAGCTCTGCATAATGTCCTTTTCGAGAGCGGACAATAGGCGCCAAAACATTAATAGGTTTATCCTTAAAATCTAATTGTATTAAATCTAAAATCTGCTCATCAGTAAAGCGCACCATTTTTTTTCCTGAGGTATACGAATAAGCTGTTCCTACTCTGGAGTAGAGCAGACGCAAATAATCATAAATTTCAGTAATTGTTCCTACTGTGGATCTTGGGTTTTTGGAAGTAGTCTTTTGTTCAATAGCAACAACAGGACTCAATCCTGTAATCTTATCTACTTCTGGACGCTCCATATTTCCTAAAAACTGACGAGCATAGGCGTTAAAGGTTTCTAAATATCGTCTTTGTCCTTCTGCATGAATAGTATCAAAAGCTAATGATGATTTTCCACTCCCACTTTTACCTGTAAATACCACAAGTTTATTTCTAGGGATTTGAAGATTTACATTTTTTAAATTATGAACCCGAGCCCCATAAATTGATATTTTATCTTTCTGACTTGTCATACTACTCTTCTGAATATGATTGAGTTTCCAAATCATCAAACACTAATAAATCAGTATTAGTTGGAATTTTTAAAAAATACTTTTTTCTTGATTTATCAGGCAAAGAAGAAGTTCTCAGCCAAGGATTAAACTGCTTTAACAGTTTATAATTTATTCCGTTTGATATTGCAAAATCACTTAAATTAGCAATAGTAGAATTCACCTCTATAGTTTTATAGTTAGGCATTGTATACAAATCCTTTTCACGAAACATAAACCCATATCTCTTAGGGTTTTTCATAATATCTTTAACTGCGATAATTCTAAATAGATATCTTCCTGTTTCTGAATTTAGGTGCAAGTTATAATAATTATTTGTCCCTTGTTCGGCTATTCTTCTGCGAGCACCATTTTTTCCCATATTATAGGAAGCTGCTGCCATAGTCCAACTCCCAAACTTAGCATAAGCATCATTCAAATATTCACACGCAACCTGAGTAGATTTTTCTAAATTATAACGTTCATCAATAGCTGAATTCACTTCTAAACCATGCTCACGAGCTGTGCCTTTTAAAATTTGCCAAAAACCAGCTGCTCCCGCAGGAGAAACCACATTATCCAATCCACTTTCAATTAGAGCTAAGTACTTAAAATCATCAGGGATATTATTCTTTTTCAAGATAGGTTCAATAATTGGAAAATACTTATTTGCTTTTTTAAAAAATAGCATAGTATTAGACTGCCAATAGGTGTTTTTAAGTAGTTCCTTATCAACTCTTTCCCAAATTTCTGGAGAATTTATTGGAATTTCTTCACCTGCAAAACTCAAACCTTGAGGCTGTAAAATTGCAAAAATTCCGTATTTAGTATTAAACTGTTGCTGATGCAACTCATCATCACTCCATAATTCACTTGAATAAATAAAAAGCTGAGCAAAGGCAAGAATCAAAAATGATGATCCTAAAAAATAAATGTATCTTTTCTGCATATTAAAATTGACTTTTAAAATTCTTAAAACTTCCTGCAACTAAATCTTTATCAGAGACCAATGGGCTTATAGCTCCCCAATCAATATTTAAATCTTTATCACTCCAAAGCAACGCCTCCTCAGATGCTGAATTATAAACTCCTGTACATTTATAAGTGAAAATTGTATCATCCTCAAGTGTAATAAAACCATGAGCAAAACCAGGTGGAATCCAACAAATAGTTTTATTTTCTTCATTAAGTTCAATTGAAAAATGCTGTCCATAAGTGGAAGATTCTTTTCTGATATCTACCACAACATCTAATACAGCTCCTTTTATAACTCGCACTAATTTACCTTGCGCAAAAGGTGGGTTCTGAAAATGCAAACCTCTTAACACCCCCTTACTTGAAAGAGACTGATTATCCTGAACAAAATCCAAATTCAAACCATTTTCAGCAAAGGATTCTTCACTCCAACTTTCAAAGAAATACCCTCTATTATCTCCAAAAATTTTAGGCTTTATAACTAGTAAACCTTCTATTGGGGTTTTTATTACTTCCATTTATTATTTTTTAATTTTCCAAAAGCCAAATATAGAAAAATGAACTTCTTATTTTCAAGGAAAAGCGAACAATAATTGTAGTTTTGCCAACAAATTTTACAAATCTTTTAAAAATTACTATTATGAATAAAACATTACAATTATTAATCGTTGGTTTTGCGATTGTTTTGAGCTCATGCTCTAATGATGCAACTGACAAAACACCAGAAACAGAAATGGAAAAAGTAAGTTACAGTTTAGGCGTAAATGTGGCAACAGGAGTTAAAGCACAAGGACTAGATACTATTGATGCAAATGCAGTAGCAAAAGCATTTAAAGATGTATTTGCAGGAAATGATTTAGACATTTCGGAAGAAGAAAGCATGCAAGTATTGCAAGATTATTTCGGAAAATTAGCTGCTGAAAAAAGCGCAAAAGCAGGAGAAGCAGGATCAGAATACCTTGCTGAAAATGCTGCTAAAGAAGGAGTAATAACAACTGAAAGCGGATTACAATATGAAGTAATGACTGAAGGAAATGGTGCTAAACCAACTACTGAAAACCAAGTTACTGTACATTATCATGGTATGCTTACTGACGGAACTGTATTTGATAGCTCAGTAGACAGAGGAGAGCCTGCACAATTTGGCGTAACTCAAGTTATTCCAGGATGGACTGAAGCTTTACAATTAATGAGTGTTGGTGATAAATGGAAACTAACTATACCTTCAGCATTAGCTTATGGAGATAGAGGTGCAGGAGGTTTAATTGGTCCAGGAGAAACTTTAGTATTTGAAGTAGAACTTATAGGAATTAACTAATCAATTTCCACATAAAAAAGAAAAGCCGAGCAAATGCTCGGCTTTTTTATTTATCGCTTTTTCCATCTACCTAATTTAGGAATTCCAATAGTATAGAACCATCTTTTAACCTTACCTATACCTTGTTTTTTTAACTGTTTTTTTACCATCTCCTGCATATCACTAGCTGTTTTAATAGAATCAGACATATTAAATTCACCAGCATCATAACAATAACTACAATACTCTCCATTTACAGAACCATCCTTTTCAGTGCTTGCTGTAAACATATCACTATCCTTAGGCATCATACAACTTTGACAAAATTTATCTAAGTTCATAATTAATCTAACTTACGCGTCCAAGTAGATGACCTTCCAATAAAAGAGAAACCTATATATCCTCTCAAGTCAAGTGTGTTTGCATCTTTCAAAGTCATCATTCCACTATAAGTTTTACCTTTTTTAGGATCGTATAACTCACCATTATCCCATACTTCACCTTCAATATAGATAAAATCATTCATTATAACCATGCCCATTCTTGCTCGGGATTTTAATTTTTCATCCGGATTTAAAGGGTCAGTTTTTGGGTTTCCATTATCATCATTTGGAAACTGCATCCAAGTAATTTTCCCGGAAATCGTTTCGTTTACTTCAAAAAGGGTAATAACTGCATCCTTTTCAGCATTATACCATTCCCCTACTATATCAGCATTAGTTTGCGAAAACGCAAGCAATCCAACAAAAGCGAAAAGTAGTGTTGTTGTTATTTTTTTCATATTCATATTATTTTTTGATAAAGATAATAAAAATTATTAATCAATCCTTTTTAGCTCTACCATCTCGGTAGCAACTGAATTTACTAATAAATTAAATTGATTTTCATTCACATTATCTAGCAAATAACACTGCTTTCCATTATTACAATCCCAATCATCTATAACATTAAACAAATGAATTTGTTCACTATCAATATTTGGAAATGCAGCATAAATATTTTCATAATTCAAATAGCGAATTAGCTTATAAATAAACAATTCATAATTTCCATTATCATCTAATATATTTACATAAAAATAATTACCTCTTGCTTTTACCACAACACTATCAGTGTTAATATTCATCCCATTAATTGCATCTATAGTAACGGTATGAGTATCTGTATCAATTAAAAAACTACCATAATATTTTTCTGGAATCTCAGAAAGGGGTTCTAAAAATTCGGGCTGATGATTTACAAAAGATACATTAGTACAAGATGCTAAACAAAAAAGAAGTGCACTTAAGAAAAATAAATTCTTCATGAAAAAATTGTATTGATTAATACTTAGTAAATATATACAATTTAAATAAACAACTATTTTAGCACAAAAACCTCTTAATTCACTAGATTGAACTAATTATTTTTGTCTGAAATAAATTTGAATAGGAACTCCTGAAAAATCAAAATTTTGGCGTAATTGATTTTCAATATAACGTTTGTAAGGATCCTTAATATATTGTGGCAAGTTTGCAAAAAATACAAAAGTTGGCGTAGCAGTTGGCAATTGCATACAATATTTAATTCTGATATACTTTCCTTTAGTTGCAGGTGGAGGATGTTGCTCAATCAAAGGTAACATCACCTCATTTAGTACTGAAGTAGCAATTTTTTGCGATCTATTTTTATGAACTTGTATAGCTGCTTCTAATCCCTTTAACAACCTTTGCTTATGCAAGGCGGAAACAAATACAACAGGAACATCAGTAAAAGGAGAAATTTTTGCTTTAATCTGCTCTTCAGCCTTTTTAGCAGTTTCAGTAGATTTATCTTGCAAATCCCACTTATTTACTAAAATAACAATTCCCTTTTTATTTCTATCTGCAATATGAAAAATTCTTTGATCTTGCGACTCAAAACCTCTAGAGGCATCAATCACATGAATACAAACATCACAATGCTCAATGGCACGCACTGAACGCATTACAGAGTAAAACTCTAAATTTTCATGTACATTTTTCTTCTTTCTAAGCCCAGCGGTATCTACCAAAGTAAAGTCAAAACCAAACTTATTAAATTTTGTATTTAAAGAATCACGAGTAGTACCTGCAATATCAGTAACGATATTTTGTTCCTTACCAATAAGTGCATTAATAAAAGATGATTTCCCAACATTTGGTCTACCAATAACAGCAAATTTAGGAGTATCATCATCATCTGGCTCAACATCATCATCAAAATGTTTTAACAACTCATCAAGCAACTCACCTGTACCACTTCCACTAATTGAAGAAAAAGGAACATACTCTCCAATTCCTAAATTATAAAATTCAACAGAATCTTCTAATAAACGCTTATTATCTACTTTATTAACCCCAAGAACTATCTTCTTATTCGATTTCCTAAGCAGTTTAACTACCGCCTGATCCAAATCAGTAATTCCAGCTTTTGCATCAACTAAAAACAAAATCACATTAGCTTCATCAATTGCTAATTCTACTTGTTTTCTGATTTCTGATTCAAAGATATCATCACTTCCATGAACATAACCTCCAGTATCAATTACTGAAAACTCACGACCATTCCAATCAGCTTTACCGTAATGTCTATCACGCGTTACACCACTTACCTCATCTGTTATGGCCTGTCTACTTTCAGTAAAACGATTAAAAATGGTGGATTTCCCAACATTTGGCCTTCCAACTATAGCTACAATATTACTCATTATTCGTATCCGAATTTTTTTAACTGCTGATTATCATTCCTCCAGTTCTTTTTTACTTTTACTGGAGTCGCTAGAAACACCTTTTTATCTAGCATTCTTTCAATATCCCTTCTTGCTTCCGTACCAATACGCTTTAACCCTAATCCTTGATGACCAATAATAATTCCTTTTTGGCTCTCACGCATTACATAAATTATAGCTCTTATTTTAATAATTTCTTCTTCTTCAAAAAACTCCTCTACTTCAATTTGCACACAATATGGAATTTCCTTTTTGTAATGCTTTAGTATTTTCTCACGGATAATCTCTTCAATAAAGAATCGTTCGGATTTATCAGTAATTGCATCCTTTTCATAATAAGGAGGAGAAACAGGCAACATTTCAACCAACTTTTCCTTGATAACATCAAGGTTAAAATTATTTAAAGCAGAAATAGGTAGTAATTGTGCATTTGGTAACTCTGCACTCCACTTTTCAATCTCTTGAGCTACAAAATCCTGCTCAGCTAAATCAATTTTATTCAACAACATAATAATTGGGACAGAAGTCTTTTTTAACCTCTCAAAAAGCTTTTCATCTTTCAGCCCTTTCTCACCAATTTCAATCATATAGATGAGTATATCGGCATCTTGAAAAGCAGAATGAACAAAATTCATCATGTTTTCCTGTAACTTATAGGCCGGTTTTATTACTCCAGGCGTGTCCGAAAACACAATCTGATATTCTTTTTCGTTTAAAATTCCTAAAATTCTATGACGAGTAGTTTGTGCTTTATTGGTTATAATAGAGAGTTTCTGCCCTATTAAAGCGTTCATTAAGGTAGACTTGCCTACATTAGGGTTACCTATAATATTTACATATCCTGCTTTGTGTTCCATTTTGCAAAGAAACGAAAAAAGAGCCAAGCAAATGCTTAGCTCCTAATTATAATTTTAGAGATTTTATTTTCCTAAATTAAAACCAACCATTACTGAAATTCTTGCTCCAGTTGGATGGGTTACTGTGTATTCAGGAGTTACAACCTCATTATAACCAATATTATTCCCGTCTTCATCATATAATTCAACATAATCATATTTGGCATCATGATGATAATTTTTATTCATACTAGGTACATAAGTAATATTTACAGGCACATTTAATTCACCAAATTTAAAATTATATCCTGCACCAAACACCATAGCAATCCCTCCTAAAGATAAGTTAGGACCAACAGCAAATTCAATACCTTTATCAGTACGCAAACCTACCATTGATGAAAGTGAAGGCAAAAACATCCCCTTCTCCATTCCTCCAACTAAAGCAACCCACTCAACAATACCCGTAACTTCACCTCCATCAGAAAATCTACTTTCCCATTGCCAACCATATTGTGTTATTGCTGCTCCATATTTACCGGTTGAACCCGTCCATTCCTCTCTAACTTTATTAGAGAAAAATGGCACATCACCTCTAATAACACTTGCTAAAGATCCAGGAGAAATCATAGTAACACCTACTCTTGGCCCAGCTAGTTTTTTGATTTGTGCATTTGCAGTTAGCATTCCTAATGCTAAAACTAAAGTTAAAATTATTTTATTCATTTTATTTTTATTTTATAATTAATATAAGAAACTAAATTCAGATTCAGCAGCTACTACTATTAGAACTATTAAGATTAACCCAGCAAGCCACCCTAATGCTAATGATTTTCTAAAACTCTTCTTATTAACTAATAATAACGCAAGAGGTAAACCATAAAAAATAAGGAAGGGCATTGTTAATATCCCTATCATAAATCCCCAATAATCTAACTTAAATCCTTCAGGCTCTACTTCAGTTAATATGACCTGTGTTTCTACTGGAAAAGCAGCAAAAGCAATAACACCAAACAAACTCAATAAGGATAATAATCCGATTTTTTTCATAATAAAATATAGTTTACTTACTCAAATTAAAACCAACCATAAGGGATATTCTTGCTCCTGAATTATATTCGTACGGCTCAGAAGAACCATCCTCTCTTTCATAAGTTGAAGAAACATTTTTACCAGGCATAATCACAAAGTTTACAGGAATATTTAAAGAACCTGATTTGAAATTATGACCTATTGCAAACAACATACCAATACCAGATAGTGAAAGGTTTGGACCTACGCCAAACTCTAATCCATTTGCCGTTCTTGCTCCTATTATAGAAGAAATTGAAGGCAAAAACAATCCTTGTTCCATTCCACCAACTAGAGCTACCCACTCAACGATACCTACAACATCACCTCCCCCGTCAGCAAAACGACTTTCCCATTGCCAACCATATTGAGTTGTAAACGCAGAGCCCGTCTCTCCTAACTTTACATTTTCTTCATCAATATAGTCAAAACCCTTGTGAATAAAATCAGCTGTTGAGCCTTGTGTAATAAATGTCATACCAATTCTTGGTCCTGCTAATTTTTGAATTTGCGCACTAGCTGTCAGTAATCCTAACCCTAATGCAATTGTAAATACTAATTTTTTCATAATTTTTTATTTTTTAAATTAATTCTGAGACAAAATTAAAGTATCCAATATTAAATACTATGCCAAGCATAGCATCTAGCCAATTACTAGATATAAAAAAATTATTTAATAGCTTCTAATTGTTCAGCAGCTTGCGCCCACTCCACTTCCAATTCTTGTAGTTTTTGCTGATTATTCTCGTATTCTGCAAAAAAGCCATCTTTTTTCGACAATTCAGTGAATTTTTCAGGAATCGCTAAGTCAGCATCAATTTCTTTTTGAGATTTATCCAAAACTTCAATCTGCTTTTCCAGCTTACTAATCCGATTTTGCAACTTCTTTAGCTTTTTCTGCTGATTTTTCTGATCAGCATAAGATAACTGATCATCCTTCTTATTCTGTTTAGTTTTCTTCTGTTCCTTTTGTGAACTTTCTAACTCTTTAAAATTTTCCAAATCCTTTTCTTCCAAAAAAGTATCAATATCCCCAACATACTCCTTAATATTCTGATTTTTAAACTCATATACCTTCTCTGTGAGCCCTTGTAGAAATTCTCTATCATGTGAAACAACAATTAAACTTCCATCATAATTATTCAAGGCCTTTTTCAACAATTCCTTAGAGGTAATATCCAAGTGATTAGTTGGTTCATCCATCACTAATAAGTTATATGGCTCAAGTAATAATTTACACAAAGCAACCCTAGCACGCTCCCCTCCTGAAAGTACTTTAACTTTCTTTTTCACTTCATCATTACTAAACAAGAACGAACCTAAAATAGAACGCACTCTACCAGCTGTATCCTCAGTAGCAGCTTGCTCAATAGTTTCTAAAACAGTTAAATTCTCATCTAAAAATTCAGCTTGATTCTGGGCATAATACCCCATCTTTACTTGATGTCCTAATTGTATCTCTCCATCAAAATCAAGTTCCTTTACTATCATTTTTGCTAATGTAGATTTCCCTTCACCATTCTTACCTACAAAAGCAAGTTTATCTCCTCTTACTACTTCCAGGTTTATCTTATCTAATACATTTAAATCACCATAATTCTTAGAAGCATCCTTTACTTCCAAACTCATTTTTCCTGAATGAGGAGCAGGAGGGAAACGGAATTGCATACGCGCAACATCTTCCTGTTCTACTTGAATAATCTCTAGCTTATCTAATTTCTTTATTAAAGATTGAGCAAAAGAAGCTTTATTCTTTTTCGCTCTAAATTTATTAATCAAAATCTTTGTTTCTTCAATATATTTATCCTGATTCTTCTTTGCCTGAATCTGTTTTTCTACTCTATCTAAACGCAAAGTTAAATACTTAGTATAAGAGGCCTTATAATCGTTAATTTTTGAAAAAGCTACCTCAATAGTTCTATTAGTTGACGCATCTAAAAACAACCTATCATGCGAAACCAATACTACAGCCCCGCTATAGTTTTTCAGCCATCTTTCCAACCACATGATTGATTCAATATCCAAATGATTGGTTGGCTCATCCAATAATAATAATTCAGGTTTCATTAAAAGAATTTTTGCTAACTCAATTCTCATACGCCATCCTCCACTAAACTCAGTAGTCTGACGCTCAAAATCATATTGCGAAAACCCTAACCCTGATAAAACTTGGCTAATTTCAGCTGCAGTATCATGCCCACCTGCCATTCTGAATCGCTCCTCCAAAACATTAAATTCATTAATTATATCCAAATAAGCATCACTTTCATAATCCGTACGTTCAGTCAATTGCTTATTCGCTTCATTCATTCGGATTTCTACATCATTAAGAAATTCAAATGAAGTTTGAGCCTCTTCCAATACAGTTCTTCCATCTTCAAACTCCAAATCCTGTCTTAAAAACCCAACAACAATCCCATTTGGCACAGAAACATTGCCATTATTGGGTGTTAAATCCTTAGCCAATACTTTAAGTAAGGTTGATTTTCCTGCTCCATTCTTACCTGTAAGCCCAATTTTATCTCCTTTATTTACCATAAAAGAGATGTTCTTAAAGATGTCCTGACCCCCGAAATAGAGGGATAAATTATTTACTGATACCATGTCGGCAAAAGTAAACTTTTTAAGTACCTAAAATAAATTTACAAGAATGATTGCCAAATTAATTTATAGCAGTATATTTGCAAACCTAAATCGCGGGGTGGAGCAGTTGGTAGCTCGTTGGGCTCATAACCCAAAGGTCGCAGGTTCGAGTCCTGTCCCCGCTACTAGATAAAAAGAGAGCTTAATAGCTCTCTTTTTTCTTTTCCAATCAATTACAGTTCAACAGTAGTGGCACTTTCTTGGATTCTATTCAATGAGAAGCAGGAGTACAAGCTATACTCTTTCACATGATTACAGAAATCCTTAAAACTAAAATTAGCCTATTTTTTTTTACATAGTAATTTTATTTGATTCTCAGAATAATATAATAAATCTGAATTCAAGACTCTTAAATCTATACATATTTCAGTCAATTGTTTAGCTTAAAACAATCTCATTATTTTGATTTAGACTTTAGAATATAAAAGGGGATAAACAATACCAAATAACTAACTCCTGCTAATACAGCAATACTTACATTAACATTGTATTCCAAAAGAAAATATGAACCCAAAATAAGAAATACTGAAATAGCACACAATATTATACTTGTATATTTATGTCCATAATTTAAATCTAAAAAAGCATGATGGATATGATCTCTTCCAGCAACTAAAGGTCCATTACCTTTTATTGATCTAATGACAAAAACTCTTAAAGAATCAAAAAGAGGAATTGCTAAAAATGAAATTGCCAATAAAGGACCTTTATTTGGCAATTTAAACGTTTCAGTTACTAAACCATATTGAATACAATTAATTGCTAGAATAGATAAAATCATTCCAACAACTAATGAGCCTGTATCACCCATAAATATTCTTGCAGGAAAAACATTATACTTTAAGAATCCAAATAAAGCACCCATTAATGTAAAGGCAATTAAAGCGATATCAGCTTGTTCCATTATTAAAGCAATAACGCCAAATGAAAAAGATGAAACCAAACCAATTCCTCCTGCCAAACCATCTATCCCATCAATAAGATTAAAACCATTGGTAATAACAATAACTACAAAAACAGTAAACAATGTCCCTATCCAAATCGGTAAATCATACACTCCTAAAACCCCATGCATACTATCAATCTGTATATCACCAAGAAAAATGAGAATCAAAGTAGCAATAATTTGACCAATTAACTTTTTAAAAGCAGTAATTTGTCGTAAATCATCAATAATACCAACAATAAAAACAATTAAAATACTAACTAAAATGTATTGAATATTTTCAATATCGGCCCAAAATAATAATGAACAAATAATACCCGTAAAAATAGCAATCCCACCAAAAAACGGTGTACTTCCCTTATGTGAAGCTCTATCTCCAGCAGTATCAAACAAGCTTAACTTTTCAGCAAAATATATAAGCTTTGGAATTGCTAGATAAGTTATCAGAAATGCAGAAATTAATGAAAAGAAAATATATAATTCCGGAGTAATCATTGATCTATTTTGTTATGTAAAGTAATGCTTTCACGTTCATTGATTATTAGAGACAAATTATTCTCATAACTTGTTTTTTATAATTATTTTTTCTAAAAATCTGCTTATCTTCCGTTCTTCCTTTTTTGATAAAAATGATAAATTAAGATTCTTTTTAATTGTTTCTCCTTTATCAGTTTTTATTTTTAACATTAAGGTTTTATTAAATGAAAAAGGGCGATTGGAAAAAGAGAAATCAATAAACATTTCGTGAGATATATCAACGTAATCTAAAAGATTAAAAATACCAATAACTGCTCGGTAAATCTTAATATCAATTACATAATCGTCAATTTTTAAGATATAATAATTAAAACGAGCAACTAAAAAATATATTAAGAGAAGTATTGCAATAAAAATATAAAAAAAATGATTCAATAAATAATCTCCAAAAACTAAGTTTGGGAATACATATGCTAAGATGAAAGCTGTTAGAGGAAAAATTATCAGAAAGAGCATTAATAAATAAGTGATTATCGAAATTTTTCTATTTGTTGATTTAAATCTTGTTCTTTGATTTATTGCATCATTAATACTCTGAATAGTAAAACCTTCTCTCTCCTTAGTCATATTGTTCAATATTTTCTTCTTTAATTTTTTAATTCTCCTCATTTGAAAAAACTTATCATATTTAATCTTAGATTACAAATATAGGAAGTGTTCAAGATTAAATTATACGTAATTACCACTAAGTGAAATACGTATTATTTTTTTTTAACATACTTAATAATTAACTAGTTACACGTAAAATAATTGTAAGTGTCAATTACAAATAATTTAGAAATTAATTATTTATGAACTATTTATATTAATCCAAATGTATTTATTTTTGTAAACAAATAAAAAATAATTAAAGTAATAATGATACAATTTTGATACATTTGAATATGATTAAGGGACTACAAAGTACAATTGAAAAAAAAATAAAACGTAAAATCAAAACTAGAGGTGATTGTGAATATTTATCAAAAAGGATACATATTGAACTTAATAAAAGTTTAAGCTACAATACAATTAGAAGAACATTTGGAATTCAACTTGATTGCAATATTAAACCCCGAAATTCAACATTAGATATCTTATCACAGTTCATTGAATACAATTCATTTGACTCGTATAAAAGAGAGAACACTTGGAAAAAGGAATGGTCATTACAACTTCAAATTTGTGGATGGATCAATCGTATGGATGATGATGAGTTAATTCGTGAATTAAATTCGTCTTGGATAAAAAATAAGAAATTCACAGTTACATTTGTTATTGTTTTAAGAGAGTTATTTCTTTTAGGGAAATTCGAGTTAGCTGACAATTTAATAAAGAAAACTAATATTAATTTAGAGAGTTTGAGTTATTCTGAATTACTATATATTGGTAATGCAGTAGGTTCTATTTTTTCAAATATAAAAGCAGAAGAGCAAGACTTGGTTAGATTATTGAAAAATGATTTTTTCATTGATTATATCTTTTTATTATTTGTTGATTACTCTTCACTGCAGGGCTATTACGGATTACTTTATTCTTTGACAAAAAAATACAAGATAAAACTTAAAAAAAATCAAGAATTATTCTTCCAAGCAATAGAAAGATTTAAGAAATTGCTTAATAATCAAGAAATTGAGTTAATAAAGTTTCAATCAATAAAAAAAGAGCCATTACATCCTATATTAATTGGGCGTTTGGCATCAATAGAAATTGCCGCCTGCAAGCAAAAAGGCATTTCATATGATTATATATTAAAGGATTTGACAACAATAATTAATGCTTCAAACAAACCTGTTACAGATTATCTATATGAGTTAAAATCAGTAGCCTTACTTTTAGGAGACTTCTTTTTAATGGAGTGGATTTGTTCGAAAGAAAATTATATTATTAAAGAAGAATATCAAGCTGCTCATCAACAGTTCTCATTTATTTTACAATTATTTTTAGCAATACATAATAAAAATAATAAAAAATGTTTAGCGATATTGAAGAAGATTGATGATAAGAAATGGATATTAAGTTACCATTCATATATAAATATATTTAATTGTATTGGAAATTATCATTTCACTAAAGATAAGTATGAAAAAAATAAGTTCCTTCAGAAATATAATAAATTGTGCACCTCTCTTAATTACCCCTTATTTGATAAAAAGTATTTGAATAATTATTTTAACTAACAGAAGAAAGGGTTGCACAGAAAAGCACACTTAATAATAACAGTGTGCTTTTCATTTATTTAATATTTATTGAAGAATAAGTTTCTTATTAATGATTCCATCATTGGTTTCTATTTCTAAGAAATAAATTCCTTTAGCATTATTTGTAAGATTAATCTGTTTGGTGTATTCACCAATGAACTCTGGTAGATTTTCATTTATTAGCTCCTCTCCTATTACATTCATTATTCTAAAGCTTAAATCTTGTTTAGCATCTGATGTAAAGCTTAGATTAAAGATATCTCTTGATGGATTAGGATATATAGCTAGATTCTCTATCAATGATTCTCCCGCTAACTTAACAGATGTAGGTTGTGTCCAGAAGATTGGAGCAGTCCAAGAATCAGCTCTGTAAGTTCCGCCTGTAGGGTCACACCAAGCCCTAACTGATGCTCGGTAAGTCTGTCCTGGTGTTAAACCATTCTTATTCTTAGTAAGTGCTGGGTAGAATACACCAAAACCACCTGCAGTAGTCCAAACACCACCAGTAACATCTGGCCTTAACTTAATACGTGCAAAACTATAAGCTGATATTGTATCCCAAGTAAAGCTGGCCTTAGTATTAGTAGGTGTACTTACAGCAAAGTTAACTACATTAGGACATAAATCTAAGGTTGTAAAGCTTTGGATAGCTGACCATCCTGAAACGCCACCACCACAATACCAAGCTTTCATATAGTACTCATAAGTAGTTGAAGCCGTTAAGCCTAAAATCTTCTTACTCGTAGTATTCAAGCCAAACATACACAAACCAGAACCTGACATAGTTTTAGATGACCATGAACTAGATCCAATTTCTCTATAACGAATACGATATTGATTAACCATACAATTAGCATCATTCATATTGTCCCAATTTACTCGTGCTCTATCATGAATCAATTCATTCACGTAAGCATTAGCAGGTGAAGGATTAGCACATAAACTAGGAGCATAAGTACATGAACCATCATCAATATTTGCACCTGCATAATAGTTAGTAGCTAAAGGGTCTGTACATCCATAAACTAAAACTTGTCCAATTGTAACTGAAGTATCAATAGTACAACCAACGGCATCTGTTATATTTAAGCTATACGTTCCAGAACATAAGCCACTAATATTATTTACTGCACTTCCTGTACTCCATAAATAAGAAACTGGAAGATTAGAACTACTTGTATTTGCAAGAATTAATCCATTACAGTTATTTGGAGTGTTTTGAACAATCATAAATGCATTAGTTAAATCACAATACAAGCATGATCCATCATCAGTATTTGCAGTAGAATCATAATTATAAGCTAGGGAGTCAATACAACCAGATACTGAAGGAACACCAACAATTATAGTGTCACTAAATTGGCAGCCAGCACTATCAATAATGGAAATAATATAAATATCATTACATAGATTCATTGCGAAATTTGAAGAGCTAACATTTACACCTTGACTATTAAACCAATTATAAGAAATTATAGGATAATTGGAAACCGAATTGGAAACTGCCCAGCCATCACAAGCAGATAAATTGGTTGGATTAATTATAGAAATAGAATTACTGATATTACAATAAGTACAGCTACCATCATCTAATGTTGCCAATGCATCAAAGTTATCTGCTAATGAATCAGTACAGCCAGAAATATAACTATTAGTATCAAATATGGATACTGAAATCTCTAAATAAACAATATCATTATAGTCGACTAAATCTAAATCACCTCTTACAGCTAAGCCTGGTTCGTTATCCTGCTGATAAACAATTCTAATTTTATCATCAACTACTTTATTCATAGATCCGAAAACACATTCTTTCATTCCCATCCATGAAGGATTAGGCGTAACATCAACAGGGCATGACCAGCTACCACCACCATCTTCTGATTTTACAATATTAATATGACGAAATACTTGAGAACCATTATCAGCAGTTTCAGTATATGCTGAAAAGGAAACATATAAATTTCCTAATGAATCAATACCAGCACTAGGCATTGAAGCTCTTGAAGCATAATACAGCGCATACCCTCCAATTGCATCAACTCCACCAACAATACCATCTCCATTTAAATCAGAAGCTCCAGAAATAATATTGAAATTTGGATACCATATATCATTAACTGAGATAGCTAGAGAAACATCTTCACCCATACCTTCATTCCAATATGCAATTCCATTAGTTGATGGAAACCATGAAGAGGATCCATCAGTTAAATTATCATCCGCATACATCATGACACCATAAAATACATGCGCTTCACCATTTGAATCTAATACAACTGCACCGTAATTATCAGTTGAGTAGACTTTATCGAGAATACCATTATTATCCAAATCAATACCATCATCAAATGTATACTTATCAACTGGAAAATCAAGGAAAGTTGTTTTAATCCAAGTAGTTCCATTGTCAGTTGATTTTACAATAAAAGAGTCACCCCAATCATTAAAGTAAGCGACAACAACAGTCTCTCCTTGTGCGGTTACCGTGTAGCTATCACTCATCATTGCATCAAACATTGACGTGTCCATTCCGGGCAATTGCATATCTTGGATATCCCAAGTTACACCTTCATCTTGTGAACGGTAATAAACTAATGCTCCATCTAGACCATTAAATTTTGTACCACCATGAAATATAGGAGCAGTTAATGCAACCATATGTATTGTTTCTTTGTTTAATCCACCTACTGCTGATCTATTCCAAATTAAGTATTTTGGCACTCCATTACTGTCTATTGAAGATATATTTTGCTCTGTCCAATTTCCTGCACCCGTTGTACCTCTATGCGTCATATTAATATGAGAATTGTCAGTGTTGTGAGTTACAGAAGCTTCTTTGCCAGAGCCCATAGCTATAATTGACGGCCAGCCTCCCCTAGATGACTCTAAGCGACTTGTTGGATTTACACCCCAAGATGTTCCGTCAAAGAAATTATAACCTGTTCCTCTATCAGAAAATGAAGTATTTAATTCGTGACTCATTGTCCATACAGCAGACATTGTTCCATCATCATGCATAATAATTCTATCTTGTAAAGAAGCATTAGATTGTAAGTCATAAGTTGTTGTCCCAATAACAGTTTCAGAAATCAAATTTAAATCTCCGGTATAAAAACAAGAAGTAACATTATTTGGTATTTGGATAATGTCAGCTAAATCTCTTGGGACAATCTGATAACCGTCATTCGCAGGAATCGAAAAAGTATGTTGAGAAGATATTCCTACTAACGTAACTATTCCCACAGGAATTAAGGAGTTTTCAAGAGGATTACCAGCCTTTATATATACCTTACCACTTTCATTATTGGCTGTAAAATCATGTGTACCTTCCGAAAAAAGTGACCCTCCATTATTAAAAATTACATTATTAATTTGAACTAACTCTGACTCAGTATCTTCTCCTATTTGAATTGGTGTAATTAACTGAGGAGTTAATGAATTTCCTGAATTATTAGTAATACTTGTACTAACAGGAGCCATTTCCAAAAGTCCATTATAGTCAACTAATACTCCGCTAACGGTAATCTCCTCTCCCCTTACAACTCCAGCTAAAGCAGAGTCATATAAGGCTAATCCTCCTGTTGAATCTTCTATATATCGAATTAAACCAAGTTCATCCCCATTAGTTACAACTCCAGTAATTGTTACGGTTGCTCCAACTCCTTGTAAACGAGCAGCAGCAATATCATCACTAATTAAGTTTACATTAGTTTGAAAGCCTGTAAGAATTGTATTTCCTACATCTTCAATAACATAAGCTACAACATCAAAGTTAAGTGGGTCAAGATTTGGGAAATATCCATTTGTAGATTGTCCAGAAGCAAGTGTTGCTGGTACAGACCATGTATGGATATTTGAAACAAATGTTCCTGTGCTAGTATTATTATATTGTAAACCTGACGCTCCATCCATTAAATGAACCATCATGTGTTGATGATTGTATGTTGGAGTCCAGGGACCTGGGATAATTGCTCCCGGGTTATTACTTTGCGCTCCAGCTTGTGGTCCTGACACATTATTTGCAACAACAGCTACATGAAGAGTGTATCCTCCAATTCCTGATCCAGTAAAATAAGTTTCAGTATTAACAGTAAGCATACCTGTTAGCACATCATAGTTAGCTTGAGCAGCTACATTTAAAATAGAGGGTTCTGCCATAACAAGTGCACTAGCAGCAGCCCAGTCACTTCTGCTTAAAGCAGTTGCACCAGCACTTCCCTGAGGCGGAATTCCAGTAAAAGTTGCTCTATTAACTGTTCCTGCAGGGTAACCAGATAATCCAGAAGATCCAGCTATAGTAGCGCCGAATGGATTATTAAAATCTGGTTCAGATGGTCCGTTAGGATTTGAGAAACTCCCAGTATGAATATTTATTATAAATACATCATTTGGATTAGCATCATGTAATCCTTGAGCTATAACATCACCAGAAGGAGCCCAGTAATTTTGTATTCCACCGGTAAAGTTTTCAAGTACAACCTTTTTATTTTCAGGAGTTGTACTTACAAATGTTGTCACTCCACAAGCAATATTACATGAGCTTAAAGTAGTATACGACCCCAATCCCGTTCCGGGATCTGAACAAGCACCATTAACACAATCCCAAGTTGGTGTTGCAGAAGAATTTAAACTTAATACTTCATACATTCTAGGATTTAAATAACCTTGTACAGTATCTAAATATAAATTTCCTTTTGTAGCTGACATATTTGGATTTCCGAGTAATGAATTAGCTGCTCCGTATCCAGCTGGAGCACCATTTACAGCTTGAAACATTGCATCATAAGATGCATTATCCCACCAATCCCAAGGAGAACCTTGCTCTTCTTCTAACTCACCAAATGCATTTGGTGTTGTAGATGGAGGGGGTGTTACAAATACATTTAAACCTTCATAACCACTATTATTTATGTTAGCAGCTGTAGTATAAACATCAGAAATCCCAGTTAGTGCAAAAGGATCATTATTTAAATATTGGTTAGCATAGTGCTGTACTGTTCTACTCCCCATAACCTCAACAACAAAATCTCCAGTTGTAGGTACAATTACATCCCCTGTATCAATAGGGACGTATGGATCATTTTCACAATGAAAAGATACCATAGGAACTTCACCAGCTTCTAGCCATGAAATATCAGCAAGTGCTCCACCTAAAGTAAACACCATATTTACATCATTACTATAAGAAGGATTGTTAGGAATATTCCATAATTCAGTTTGTCCAGTTGGAGAGGCCGCAGCCGGTAACCATGTAGAATCTGTTCCGTCAGGGTTTCCGAAAAATGGAGGATAAACATAAGGACTTGGAGGTGTTGTATTAAAATTAATAAACTTAGGAAGCATTAATTCTGTTCCAGGGTTATCAAGTGTAGCATAGCCCAATGAAATATAAGCTCCTGTACCTTGCCCTCCTAATACAATTTTTGATTCATCAATTCCGTAAGGATTTCCAGTAGCTTCCGTCATTCTCATGTATCTAACCATGGCTTTAGCATCCTGTATTCCTCTGTAAGCAGCTTGTAATAAGCTAGAGGTTCTTACATCTTGATTGGTAGATGTTGGGTTCCATCCTAAACGATAATCCATAGCAACTGCAACATATCCTTTTTTTGCCCATCTGGTACATTGCTCAACTATTGATAAATCTAATTTAGATCCTGTTGGTTTTCCATTAATTACTGGAGGCAAATAACTACCTGTATGTACTAAAATAATTACAGGTCGGTTTGTTAAAACATCTCCAGTTGGCTCATAGATATCACATTTTAAAGTTGCAGGTCCAGGAGGCAGCCCTTGTAGCATAGGTAATATGCTAATATTTGTAGCATAAGTTACATCACTAGTAACGGTTACGGCTGAAAAGATATCATCAAGATATCTTGTTTGTCCATTTACCGTAAAGCTTAAACTTAATAGAGCAATTACAAGTATAGATTGTAAAGTTGTTTTTTTCATAAGAAATAATATAAAGTATCAATTTCTGCAAATTAAATAAAAATAAAAACAATAGATGATACATATACGATACATAAACAACATATCTCAGCAGAAATTTAAAATATTAATATTACTAATAATCAGAAAGAATACATAAAAAAATATCTGAGGAAAATCAAAAACCTACCCCTACCACTAGATTACAGCAAGATTCAGAACTAAAATCAGCTTATTTTTTAAAAGGATTTCTTTTTATCCAATTTTTAATGGTTAGCCTTTTAAATATTGGCTTAAGTAAAATATTCAAATACTTATTTTTTACTTTAACATAAATATAAGATTTGATTGGTACTGCACCAAAATTGCTTTTAAACTCATTAGCTGTTCGACCAAAAACAACTTTATTCATCTTTAGCTTTATTGCATTATTAATAGTCTCGATTAATATTCTACCATAAATAGGTAAAGTTTTATTTAACGATTTATCAAATCCTGTATAGTAAGAATACAGCGTTTTATCTTGATGAATTTCAGATGAAAAACCAATTACATTATTATTGATAAAATAACCGTAAACTTTAAAAATATCTTTTTTAACCAATAAAGAAAAAGAATCCGTATTAAATAAAGGACCACTAAATCTTGATTCATTTATCACCTGAGTAAATAGATCCTGAATATTATCAGCATAAAACACTAGATCATCAGAACTCAAAGATCTAACTTCTAATTCACTACTTAAACTTATAATTTTTTTAACTTTATTTCGATATTTCTTTCTTAAATCAGAAATGTAATTGTCTATTCCATTCCAGTTATCGCTTATTTCTAGAACCATTTCCTCCTCTACCTCAATTTTAGAGAATTCATTCTTTTCAGCGCTAATATTCTTAAACACGAAATCAGGAACAATTAATAAAGAATAATTATCTTGAAGGACAGAAAGAAATTCTTCAAGATCAATCTGCCTATTCGATAAAAATGCAGGAATATTAGTAAGAAATGAATTTGTAAGATAAAGAACATCAAACTTTAAAAATTTTAAAAAAAATCCTAATAGCTTACTATTGATATAATTTGTCGTTTTATAAAAATTTAGTTCGAAAATATGGGCATATAACCTTACATGTTTATCAATAACAAATAAGTGTTTTATTCTTGGATGATTAACATAAAAAATCTCTAAGAAAGAACTGTGAAGAAAATCACTTACGTTAATTTCATCCCATTCCTCTTTTACTTTTTCAATATTAGTAAATACTTTCAGCAACTTAAATCTTTGACATAATATTCAACACTGATATATCTGGCATTATACCCACTCTTCCAGCATACCCTAAATGTCCTAAGCCCCTATTAACATATATTTGTTTTCCTGCATTTTTATATAATCCAGCCCATTCTTTATATCGATATTTAATAGGACTCCACTTAAAGCCTGGAACTTCAATACCAAATTGCATTCCATGAGTATGACCAGACAATTGCAAATCAATATCATATTCACTTTTTAGCACTACTTCATTCCAATGAGAAGGATCATGTGAGAGCAATATAGTAGGAAGGCTATCATCAACAAAATTCATTGCAGCATCTAAATCTCCATCTTTATTAAAATTACCAGTACCCCAATTTTCAACACCAACGATATTAAATTTGTTTTCACCTTTAGATATAACTCTTGACTCATTCAATAAAAGATCAAAACCAACTTCCTTTTCTAGCGCTAACAATTTTTTGAAATTGGTTTTCCATTCTTGTGAATCTCTCCTTAACCCTACATAATCACAATAATCATGATTACCTAAAATTGATAATTTACCATCCTTAGATTTTATCCTTTTTAAAGCATCAATATAAGGGATTGCTTCATCATGATAATTATTAACCAAATCACCAGTAAATACTACCAAGTCAGCATTTTCAGCATTAATCATTTCTATAGCTTCATTAAATTTATCAATATCATTAAAACTACCTAAATGAAAATCAGATATGTGAATAATCTTATAATTATTAAGTGCTACAGGCCAATCATTTATAAAGATATCCTGATAATTCTTTTTAAAATTATACCTACCCCATTTCATTCCAATTAATAAAGTAGAGAACAAAACACCTGAAAAAAGTAACGCAGATTTTTTTAAAAAATCTAACCTCTTAACATCATGAATGCTAGAATTAGCACTAAAAACACTTGCAATAGCTTTAAACAACCTCAAAACATCATCTATGATTAATGGTACAGAACCAATTAACTTAGAAAAAAATAAAACAAAAAATAAACTCGTATAAATAATATTATTATTAAGACGTATAGAAGGTGTTGCTTTATTAAAAGTAGATGCAATATATATAACACCAATATATATAGCTATAGATAAAAACCAATACAATAGTTTATAAAGAATAGCATAACTAAAAAATTTAGTGATGATTGATAGCGTACCAAAATAAAAGTAAATATCAATCACAAAAAGAAAGAGAATAATAGGAAGTAATTTCATTATGCAAGATTAAGATTTATAAAAATAAAATATGATGTAATAAGCAAAATAATTTCTTGAAAATCAAAAAATATCTCTTAAGTCGGTATCGATTTTCGAGCAATTTCAGAAATATTAGACTGACAAACTAACATACCTTACTAAAGGAATAAATAGAATACATAAAGAATTGAAGAAATACCTAAAGTTCTCATCAGCTAATTCTTAATCTGCTTATAAAATTTTGAAAAATTTTATATCTCTAATTTTTTTAAATAATCCAAACTCCTGAATTTATTTTCTAAAATCATACTTTGATATGATGGATTACATGTGTCCCTATCTACCTTTCATAATATTCTCGTATGCTTTTTGAACGAGTAAAAACTTTTCTTCTGCAAGTTTTTTAATATCTTGACTAACACCTTGCAACTTATCAGGATGATATTTTACGATCATCTTACGGTGCGCTTTTTTAATCTCATCATTTGAGGCATTTTTATCTAATTCAAGAATTGCAAACCATTTATTTAAACTATTACCAGTGCCTTCAGAAAGAAACATGGAATGAATAGATTCAAAATCATACTGATTAATGTTAAGATAACCAGCAATCTTCTTTATTAGCTCAACCTCAGAAGGATGTATTTCATTATCACTTGCTGAAACTCCAAACAAAAAATGAATAATTTGTAATCTTGAAGCATGATTAACATAGGAGTTTAGCTGCTGACAAACAGGTCGTAATTGAGAGGACAGTGATTGCTTATTTAGTTTATTAAAAACTTCAAAATATTTATTGGCTTTTTGTATGCCAAAAGTATTTACAAAGAATTTCTTAACATACTCTAACTCAGCTTTTACTATCTTACCGTCTGATTTAATAACTAATGAGGATAATATCAAAAGAGATAATTCATATGCTTTCTCTTGGTCATTTTTACCATCAAAAAAACTTTTACTTATATAATAACCAATTATTGCTCCAATTGGACCTCCTAAAAACCATCCCGCTCCTACTCCTACCCATTTACCTAAAGACATATTTATAAATTTTAAAAGACAAAGATAAACAAGAAAAGTTATGCTCTTTAGTTAATAGTATTAAAATACTACAAGGACCTATGATTATATAATCATAAAGAATCCTTATTACAAATAATTCCTATTTTTTTAAACTAGACATTTCACCCACTTGTAAAGAAAAAGCCAAGCAAATGCTTGGCTTTTATAATTTATATGTTGTTTCCTTTTAATTATTCAATAATAATTTGCTTTGTTAACTTACCTTCAACTGATTTCAGATTAAGATAATACATTCCTTTTGCAATACGAGAAACATCCAAGCTTGTTGATTGAGTAAATTCTTTTTTCAAAATCACTTTACCAGTTACATCTACCAAGTCTAAGTATGTCAACTCGTTATTTTGAGCCTTAATAGTTAGACTATTAGTAGCGGGTATAGGGTATATGTTAAAATTATTAGATGACAAATCAGTAACTGAAGTGGGTGATGGAGAATGCATAAAATCTACAGCATCAATTCCTCCTAAAGAATCAACATCAATTTGAACTAAAGCAAATTTTATTAATGGATCATTGGTCCACCAAGCATAAGAAGAAGTTATCTCAACCTCAGGAGCAAAAATAGATGCTGGCATAGGATACCAGTTTCCGTTACCAGTGGAAACATCTGAACAATACACAAAATAATCTGATGTTGTAATATCATCTGTTTTTACCCTTAAAGCATCAAAGGTTCCCATAGGAATTATAACATCACCATAAGCATCAACATTAAATTCTGTTGAAGACTCAATAAAAATGTTTATTGAATCAACTTGATTGTACAATGGATTTAAACTAATAGCTGGAGCAAGCGAATGACTAATAAAACCAGGATTAGCAAATACAGAATCCATAATAACAATAGGGCCCACTATAATGTTTAGACCATAAGTTAAAGGTAAAGGCAAGACTAATTGAGGATATTGAATATTATCAAATCCTACAAAACTAAGCCCCTGCATGTTTTTATTAATGTAAATATACTCACCATCATCTTCAATACATAAATTGGCTGTTGGATGGTAAGTGACGAATGGCGTTCCTGCAGGATCAATAAATTCAGTAGTATCATATTTTTGCACTTGTAAAGTAGAAAAGTCCCAAATTTGGCTAGGACCAGTATTTCCTACAGAAATAGAAGATGCAGGCACTGTATCATAGGCTTGATAGATAACATCTCCAATACTTATTAAATCAGCATCTGTAACTGTAATTTGAGCAAACATATTAACTGAAACAAATGCCATAACAATGACAGATAGTTTTGTTTTACTTATAATATTTAGATTCATTTTTTAAAATTTTACTTTATTAATTTAAATTTTGCCCAAAGTTATAACAAATAATATAAAACAAAAATATTAGCAACCTATTTCTTATGTATTCAAATTATCACTTTGTTTCTAATAAAGCAGAACATTGCTGATGAGCAGTTGCACAAGAAGATAATGTTAAAAATAGTAAAGTAATAATGGAAATGCAAATGAGCTGTAAAATCCTTTCTTTCATAATAATACATGTTTTAATATTTTAATTCTTAAGAACTGACAAGTTAGAATGTTGCAGTTTTGTACTTTTGAAAAATGAAATATGTAAATAAATTAGGTTCTACTAAACGCTTGCTTTATTTTTTTGTCATTAGAAAAAGAATAGCAATAAAGAATGTATTTTATTCAAACAATAAAAATCAACACCTTTTTATTTTAAGCCCTCCTTTTTGTGGATCAACTTTATTGAATGAGATTATTTCATCATCCGATAATGTTAGTTGCAATAACAATATAGGATTAAGGGAAGGGCAACATTTACCAAGAGCAAAAGATATTCTGTTTACAAACGATAGATGGGATAATACAAAACAAATTGATTGGAAATTAATTCACAGCATCTGGAATAAATATTGGGACAAATCAAAAGATATATTTTTAGAAAAAAGCCCTCCTAATATCTGTAGAGCAATTCAAATAGAAAAAGAATTTCCTAATGCAAAATTTATTTGTCTAGTTAGAAATCCTTATGCTCAAATTGAAGGTGAGATGAGAAGATATGGTACTCCAGTAAAAGAAGCTGCGGAATTAAGCATTCAATATCTTAAGTACCAAAAGAAAAATATAGAGGAACTAAAAGTTTCTTTTACTATACGCTATGAAGAACTAGTAAACGATACAACTAACACAAAGAAAAATATTATTTCATTTCTACCTGAATTGAATGATATCAATACAAATATGAATTTTTCTGCTCATAATTCAAGAGCTGAAAAAAGTATGGCCATTACTAATTTGAATCTTGAAAAGATTGAAAAAATTAAAAAAGATGATTTATTAATAATTAATAATCTCTTTAAAAAAGAGGAAAGTATTCTTAATTATTTCAATTATAATATCGTTTAACCCTCACTCTATTTCCTTTTAGTTTAAAAATTTGGTAAAAAAAAGAAGCCCGAGCAAATGCTCGGGCTTCTTAATATTAAGAACTAACTAGCTTCTTACTGAAGAATCAATTTCTTATTAACCACACCATTATTAGTTGTGATTTCTAAGAAGTAAACTCCTTTAGTATAAGTAGCTAAATCAACTTGTTTAGTATACTCACCAACAAACTGCCCTAAGCTTTCAGTGTATACAACCTCACCAACAACATTGATTATTCTAACTTCTAAATCTTGAGCATCTTCTGATGTGAAACTCACATTAAAGATATCTCTTGACGGGTTAGGATAAACATCTAAGTTATTGATTGCTGTACCACCTTCAACTCTAATAGAAGTTGGTTGCGTCCAGAAGATTGGAGATGTCCAACCTGCAGAACGGTAAGTTCCACCTGAAGGGTCACACCAAGTTCTTGAAGAAGCACGGTAAGTTTGTCCTGGAGTTAATCCATTCTTAGACTTATTAAGTACTGGATAGAACACACCAAATCCACCTGCAGTAGTCCAAACACCACCAGTAGTATCTGGTCTTAACTTAATACGTGCAAAACTATAAGCTGCTGTAGTATCCCAAGTAAATGAAGCTTTTGTTGTCGTTGGAGAAGTAACTGCAAAGTTAATTACACCTTGACACTCATCAGCTGTAGTAAAGTTTTGGATAGCAGACCATCCTGAAACGCCACCACCACAATACCAAGCTTTCATATAGTACTCATAAGTAGTTGAAGCTGTTAAGCCTAAAATCTTCTTACTCGCAGTATTCAAGCCAAACACACATAAACCAGAACCAGCCATTGTCTTAGAAGACCATGAACTTGATCCAACTTCTCTGTATCTAATACGATATTGATTAACCATACAATTAGCATCATTCATATTATCCCAATTTACTCTTGCTCTATCATGAATTAATTCAGAAATATAAGCATTCGTAGGTGAAGGATTAGTACATGAACTAGGAGCATAAGTACAAGAACCATCATCAATAGTTGCACCTGCATAATAGTTAGTTGCTACTGGATCAGTACAACCATAAACTGCAACTATACATGAACCATCATTACATGTAGCTAAAGCATCATAGTTAGTCGCTGTTGAATCAGTACAACCATACACACAGTACACACATGAACCATCATCATTGTTGGCCAATGGGTCAAAGTTTAATGCAGTAGAATCAGTACAACCATCAATTACAACGCTACAGTTACCAAAGTCAGCACTAGCATCACCAGCAGAAGCTATAACAGCACCAGAAGCATCAACGATATCCCATGAGTTCTCAGAACTGTAAGAACCAGTTGCATTATAAGTAGCTGTATTACATATTGATAAATCAACACATAAAGTAAATGATTCAGAAGAAGAAGAGAAACTTGCGATTGTGTAATCTACACCATCAACAGTTAATGAATTCCCATTCCATCCATCACCATAAGAATCATAAAGATTCAAGGTAACTACATCCAATAAACAAGGATATACACATGAACTATCATCTATAGTAGCTAACATATCATAGTTAGAAGCTAAAGGATCAGTACAACCTGAAACAGCACAAGCTGCTGCACCTGTTGCAAATTGTGCTGAAGTAGCACCAACGTTAACAACACCAGAAGCTAATACAGCACCAGAAGCATCAGTTACATCCCAAGAGTACTCAGATAAGTAAGAAGCTCCACCATCATATGCTGTAATATCCCAACAGTCATCAGCAAGACACAATACATGAGCAAGTGATGCACCTGTTACAGATTTATTAAGCGTATCAGAAGAAGTTCCGTTAGAAACTACAATATAAGCTTCACCTAAACCTTGTGCCCAAGAATAACCTGAGTATTGGTTGTACATATTAACCGTTACTTCAGTACCAAGACAAGGGTATAAACATGAACCATCATCTAAAGTCGCAGCAGCATCATAATTAGTTGCTGTTGGATCAGTACAACCTGCGATTACACAATTTGCACCTCCTATAGAAACATTAGTATAAGTACCAGTAGCTGCTCCAACTAAAGAAGCAAAGTTGAATGAAACTTCAGAAGGGTATGAACCACCTCCTACAGTTACATCATAACAACCCGCTGGTAAACATAAAGTATCAGTTCCAAAGTAACCTGAAGTAAGACCTCCAGTAGCAACAGAAACACCACCTATTGAAACATCATAAGTATTACCGTTCCATCCATCACCATAAGAATCCATCATTTCAAAAGTCACTTCATTATCTGTACAAGGGTATTGACAAGAACCGTCATCAATAGTAGCCGCTGCATCATAATTCCAAGCAATTGAATCCGTACAACCATACACTTGAGCACCATCAACAAGTGACATTGCATCAATACAAATATCAGAATAGTAAGTAGAACCTGTTGTACCTGTAATCTTAACTGTTACTCCTGTAGCTGCATAAGCAGATACATCAATAGAAGCTTCAACCCAGTCAGTACCTTGATCACCTGAAACAGTCCAAGTAGAATCCCAAGTCATACCTCCATCAGAAGATAACTCAACATCTAACGATCCCATTCCACCACCAGCAGTACTACCATCATACATATTGTACCAGAATTTCAAGCTAGCATTAGATAATGTAGATAAGTCAAAACAATGAGATGTCATAGAAACATTATTGTTATAGTTACCAGAAGCTTCAATAAACATGTAGTAAGCACCTTCCATTGCATTACCAGTACCACCAGAATTAGTAGCGTAGTTTGGTCCTGTAAAAGAAGATCCTGTACCTAAGTTATCATGAATCCAATCACCATAAGTACCATGTCCACCAACATTATCATCAGAGTTTTGCATCCAGTCAGCTGGAGTTAACGCTAATTGAGCAATACCATCTTCAAATCCTGTAGCGTATCCGTTTGCAACATGACAAGGATAAACACAAGAACCATCAGAAGCAGTAGCAGCTGGGTTATAGTTAGACGCTAAAGCATCCATACAACCGTAGATAGCACTTACAATGTTGATATTATCAACATAAGAGTTATCACCACAATTGTAGTAGTCATCATTATATTTACCAACTGATTGGAAATCAATATTTATTGTAGTACCTGCATAAGCAGATAAATCATAAGTATGATTCACCCATACATCACTACAAGCAGTAGTAGGACTATAATAATCCATACCAGCAGTTGAAGTCAATACAGTAGTGTCAGATTTAACTCTGAACCAAGAGTAAGTACCATTGAAAGAGAATTCTTGTCTTAGATCAAAACTCATTGCAACTGCAGAACCTGCAGCAAATGAAGTTAAATCAACACAAACAGAACCTGTCGCAACATGAGTTACACTGTTAAATGCATCAGGACCTGTTCCATAAGGGAATAAATAACCAGCAGATGTACCCCCTTGACCATGCCAAGTATATTGACTAGTTGCAGAAACATTGTTGTTACTATCAATAGAAGAACCTGCATTACCACCAGTAGTTAACGTTAAATAAGCACTTGAACCACTTTCAAAATCTTCAGTAAATGGATATACAGTAGCACACATTGCATATGCACAAGTTCCATCATCCGTATTAGCTGTAGCATCATAGTTAGTTGCTAAAGGATCAGTACAACCGTAAAGGTAACAACCTAAAGCAGGAGAACTTAATGAAGCAGTTCCACTTGTACCAGAAGCTAAAGTAGCCGTTGCTGACACACCAGACATAGATTCAGTAATAGAGAATATGTTTCCATTCCATCCATCACCATATGAATCAACCATGTCTAAAGTATAACAACCATCAGCTAAACAAGTATCTAAGTTAAATGGAGCACCACCAGATAATACAGTAATTCCTGCAGCATCAACTAAATCCCAAGAAACTTCATATTGGTAAGCACCATTATCACAATTGATATTTACATATGCATAACCAGCACCACATGTAACACAAGAACCATCATCAATATTTGCAGCAGGATTATAGTTAGAAGCAGTAGAATCTGTACAACCAGCAACAGGAGTTACTGCAACAGAAATATCAATATTATCAACAAATGAGTTATCACCACCTTGGTAGTAATCATCAATATATTTACCAGCTGATTGGAATACAATCGTTGCTTGCGTACCTGCTAAAGCAGATAAATCGTAAGAAACATTATACCAAGCATCAGAATCAGCAGTAGCTGGTGAATAATAGTCAGCACCTGTTGCAGAAGATAAAACATTCGTACCGTCAGTTACTCTAAACCAAGAATAAGTAGCGTTGAATGAGAACGTTTGTCTTAAATCAAATGTCATCAATATTGATTGACCAGCATAAGCTGTTAAATCAATACATAATGAACCTGAAGCAACATGAGTAGGAGAATAAGTAAATGCTTCCACTCCAGTACCGTAAGGTGCATTCCAACCAAGGTATTGATCACCTTGACCATGCCAAGAGAAAGTACCATTATTAGTTGAATCTACAGTAGAGATAGAACCACCTGCAAACCATCCTAAAGTTAAATCATTACCCATTCCAGAAGAGAAATCTTCAGTATAAGGTAAAGAAGTACCACAACCAGGATAGATACATAAAGTACTATCACTTACATTAGAACCAGGACTATAATTCACTGCAGTCATATCCAAACAACCAACATATGCACAAGAATCAGCTAGTATTGCTAATGAATCATAGTTATTAGCTAAAGGATCCATACAACCTGAAGCACAAACAGTAGTTGCACCTAAAGTTACATTTCCTGAGAATGGAGCACCACCAGATAAAATAATAGTACCTGCAGCATCAACTAAATCCCAAGAAACTTCATATTGGTAAGAACCATAATCAACTACAATATTATAACAACCATCAGGAATACAGAAGAATTCTGAACCAGCTGAACCAGCAGTTAAAGTTGCAGCACCAACAGTTGAACCTAAAATAACATCTGACATTACGAAAGAGTTACCGTTCCAACCATCACCGTATGAATCATACATGTTAAGTGTAAGTAAGTTATCAGTACAGAAAATACAAAGCGTACTATCAGAAATAGTAGCAGCAGGATCAAAGTTTGTAGCCGTAGCATCCATACAACCAATAATACATGCAGAGTTAACTCCAAATATATCAGTAGCAGAAGAACCAGTAGCAACAGTAGCTCCAGAAACTAAAGTATCACCATTAGCATTTTGAACCATAATATGTCCTGTTCCAAAGCCCCATCCGTCACCATAAGAATCTTGCATTTCGATAGTAAAACAACCATCATAAACACAAGCAGTAGTAACATAAACAGCAACACCAGTAGCATAAGGTACAGATGTAGCAACTGTATCTCCAATAGAATTTATAATTTGCCAAGAAGTTTCGTCAGCATAGAAATCAGAATTATAAGTAATTGTAATTTCATCATCATAACCATAATATGCACAAGTATAAGTACATGAACCATCATCTAAATTAGCTGATGCATCATAATTAGTTGCAACTGAATCAGTACAACCAGGGTAAGTACAAGAAGTGTCAGATTGATTAGCAGCAGGATTATAATTAGAAGCTAAAGCATCCATACAACCAGGTACGATATTAACAAGTATAAATCCAGACCAAGTAGCAGTACAACCATTACAGTCAGTTACTGTACAAGAAATAGGACCCATCCCTAAACCAGATACATCTTCAGTAGCAGCACCAGTAGTCCAAGCATATGTATAAGAAGCTGTACCGTAGTTTACATTACCAGAAAAGTCTCTAGCTCCATTAGGAGGACCGAAAACTGAACCACTAAATGCAATGTAAGTACCTAAACCAGCTCCATTAGAGATAGCAAGGTTAGCATCAGAAGATATAATTGTAGAATATGCAGCTGCATTTCCTGAAGTATATTGCATACCATTAGAACAGATAACATAAAGACCAATAGTATCGCCAGCAGAAGCTGAAATACTTACAGGTACATTTACTAAACCAGCAACATTTAACATATTACCTTGGTAAGCAGCATGTGTCCAAGCAGAAGCATCTAACTCAACACCTTCAGCAGAACCATTTCTGTAATATACATCAATATCACCAAGACCAGCTTGACAAAATAAATCTAAAGAAGAAATACCTAAGTCAGCAGAAGCAATAACATTAAATACATTACCACCATAACTATTGTTAGGTAAAGCTCCTGAAACAGTGTTAGCTCCTACATAACAAGGAGTACCACCCGCTACAGATAAATCAACTGAACCATTCATAGATATAGGCGAAACAATATCAACAGTAGTTGCAGAAAGTAAAAGAGCTGCAGGCTCACCAATAGTAACTGATGCAGTAGCAGTACAACCATTAATTGAATCGGTAGTAACACATGTATAAGTACCAGCAGCTAAACCAGTTGCAGTAGCAAAAGTTTGACCGTCAGACCAAAGGTAAGTATCAGAAGTTGCGTTTGGTGAACTTACAGTACAAGTAGCAGTACCGTCAGCACCAGTATTACAAGAAGCATCAGTACCAACAGCAGAAGCTGTATAATACGTACAAGGATAAACATTAAATATATTAATATTATCAATTCTTACTTCATCATTATAAGCACCACCATTATAAGCAGGTCCATATTTACAAGCTGCTTCAAAAGTAATATACACTTGAGATTGATTTGCATAAGCAGATAAATCATAAGTTAAAGTATTAACACCTGTTAAAGTTGAATTGTTGTATGCGCCATTTCCAGCAACATCAGCAAAACCAACAGTATCACCTGCAATTCTTACTCTAAACCAACCATAAGTAGAAGAAAAGTATGAAACTAACTCAGCATCTAAAGTCATATTAACAGTAGCAGCAGAGCCACTCATGTCCATACAGATAGTAGCAGAAGAAACGTGATCAGGAGAACCTCCGAACGCATCAGCTTCAGTAGCATAAGGATAATTCCATCCTACATAATTTCCACCAGTAAATTCTAAAGATACTGTATCAGTAATTGCATTAACAGAAGTTAATGAAACTAAAGCTTCAGTACCAGATAAAGTCGTCCACCCATTCCCAGAAAGGTTAGCCGATTCAAAGTCATCAGAAAAATCAAGTGTATTACATACAGGATAAATACAAGATAAACTATCATTTACATTACAAGTAGCACAGTAATTAGTAGCTAAAGGATCTAAACATCCAGGAAATAAACACGAACCATCATCAATTGATGCTGCTGGATTATAATTAGATGCAAAAGGATCAGTACAACCAATAGTTGGCATTTCCATGAACTGTAATAAATCAACAGCCATATCGGAAGTATAAGAAGTACCTGTTAAGGCTTGAATTCTTACAGCAATCTGACCAGTGTATGCAGATAAATCTACAATAGCTTGCGCCCATTGGTTACCTTGGTCACCAGAAAGTGTCCATTCGTTAGTCCATGTAGCACCACCATCAGTTGAAACATCAACATTTACAGTACCCATAGTAGCACCATACATGTGGTAAGCCATTACGAATGCAGGTGAAGTCCACCCACTCATATCTACACAACCAACAGAAACAGTAGCAGTTTTATTACTACCACCTGAAGTTTCAGTATAAATATAGCTTAAGCCATCAAATGCAGCAGTAGGACCCGTTAATCCAGAAGATGTACCTCCTGAATGAATTGTCCAGTCTAAAGTATTTGCAGCATCATTAGCCCACGCACTAAATCCAGCTTCAAAGCTTTCAGTAGTATCAGCAGCAATACATGGGAAGGTACAAGTACCATCATCCCATACAGCAGCTGAATTGTAGTTAGTTGCCGTTGGATCTGTACAACCTAATGTACAAGTCCCATTAACATTGACATTGTCAAGACCAAAATTTCCAGAAAGTAATCCTCCTGAAGAATACACGGTCCCAGCTGAATCGATAATTTGGTATGTCCCACCATTCCAACCATCACCATAAGAGTCATACAACTCCATATTGTAACAGCCATCAGTAGCGTTCACCCAAGTATCAATAGCAACATTGCTCATTGAATAATAACCTGCTAGTTGAGAACCTACAGAGGTACCAGTTGAGGCGTCATTTAACGACCAACTGATTTCTCCAGCCCACGAACCAGGAGTTACTTGGACATTTACCCATGTAGCAGAAACTGTAGACACTGAAAGTGCTAAAGCCGCTAGAAAGGTAAACATCATTTTACTAAACTTGTTTTTCATAATACATGTTTTAATTATTAAATTGGTTAATTATATGTAAAAAGCCACTATGCTGGGGCACAATGACTGAGTTACCGAAAATAAAATACGCGAAAAACCCACACCAATATAGGTATGAATTCTGAACCAGTTTAACCTGATAAAAATAGTTTTTCGTCATATTATTTCTTTGTTTTTGTCGTAAAACAAGAGTGTAAACATAATAATTTTTTCTCACAAATTGAATTTTATTCCATTAAACTTTGAGTTATTAACATGCTTTTATTAATAAAAGAAGCTAATTAATACTCTCCAAACTAACTTACGGATTTTGCATACTCTTAGTTTCAAAATAAGATGTTAATTCAGAATTTAACTTTAACAAAACGCTTAATAACACATTATATATTATAGGCACACAAATCATTATTCAATACCCCTAGACAACTCACTCCAATTAACATTCGAAAATAGAGAATCAATAAAAAAATTAAGATAATGATAGTTTTTGTATATTTGCAGACCAAGAATAAAAACAAGAAAAAATGAAGAAAATTTTACTTAGCTTAATTGCTGTTTTTCACTTAAGTACAGTTGCTTTAGCACAGACACCAAACAATCTTACAGTAAACACTATAAACCCAACAGATGTTAACTTAAACTGGGACTATAACGGCTGTACTGTTGATTACGCCCTAAGATATAGAGAGAGTGGAGCTGGCTCTTGGATAAATCCTGGAGGGACTATCCCTAATACTGGTGTTACAGAAAGTTATAACTTAATTGGACTAACGAGTTTAACAACTTATGAATGGAAAGTTAAATGCGGCGGATCATGGACTACAGGAACTAACTTCACAACATCTACTTTATGTCTTAGCTCAATAGTCCAAAACAATACTGGATTTCATATTAATCCTGTTTATGGTTATGGAAATAATGCCCTAAACCAAACTATAGATACATTATCTATTACAAACACATCTAATTGCCCCTTAAATATTAGACCAGAATTCATTATCTCTCATCAAGATTCTGCAATAGAACAAACTGACTTAACTATAAAATGGTACAATACACTTTTAGGAACACCATTTTGGTCACCTATCGCTTATACTATTAATTCAAATGGAGATGCTGTAGGCTTTTGGAATTTCCCAAACTCAATCGATAGTACCGGATTAACATTAGATGCAGCTGACAGTGCTAAATTGATAGTTAGAGTTCATTTTAATAATGCTGTTAATAATCTAAATCAAAATCTGGCGCCACTTGGAAACTACACAGCTACTTGGAATACACAAGAAATTGACACTTTAGGAAACATTATTCAAACTTTAGATACTGAAAATATCCCCTTAGCTCTTGTTGATTGCTCAACATGGTCAGTCAACACCACAAGCTTTACAAACAGTACATGTATTGGTGTTGCTGGAGGATCAGCTTCAATTTTATCAGTAACTAACGGTACTGGACAATACAATTACACCTGGAGTGATGGCCAAAATACAGCTACAGCTACTGGCTTATCTCCTGGAACGTATACATGTATAGTGGAGGATGCCAATTGGGGATGTGGTGAGCAAAAAAGTTTTACCATAGCTCAGGCAGACTCTCTAAATGCATCTTTAACAGGAACTAACATTACTTGTAGTGGTCTTACTGATGGTACTCTAGCGGCAATAGCAACAGGAGGTTCAGGGTCATACAAGTATCAATGGACCCCAGCATTAGCTCCAAATCCAAATCAATCTGGATTAAGTGCATCATTCTATACTTTAACACTAATTGACTTAACTTGTGGAGGCTATGTCACTGCAAATTTTGATATAACAGAGCCTAACCCTTTACAACATAACACTATTACTTCTCAGAATTTTTCTTGTGACAGTTTAAATTGCATAGGAGGTATTAACTTAAACTTATCAGGAGGAAATGCACCATATTCTATTTCTTGGAATAATGGTGATTCATTAGCAGTAAGAAACAATTTATGTGCTGGAACTTATACAATAACAGTTAATGATTCAAACTCTTGCCCGCCTTTAGCTATTACTAGAACAATTAGCAATACCCCGAGTACTCCATCTATAACTATTCTCCTAACAGATAATTCTTCATGCGACACTAGTATTTGTAATGGCGAAATAAATATTACAGAAAATCCTGGAGCAACACCTTACTCCTATTTATGGAATAATAGCAATACAAATACTAACCTATCTGGATTATGTTCCAGTTCAAATTCTGTTGTTGTTACCGATACAAATTCATGTATTTTTGACACATCAGGGATAATAATAAGTTTTAATTCTTCTTCATTACCAGAGTTAACGATAACAGGAAACAATGTGAGTTGTAGCAATGCTGGAGATGGAAGTGCTATTATATCTTCAATATCTAATTTATCATATTGTACTTCAGGACCTGCAATATCCGACTATTCAAATATTGAATTGGTGCGCTTAGTTGGTGATGGAGATTCTATTGTAAATAATACTACTGGAAATTGTGATACGTATGAAGATTACACTACACAATACACCACCTTAACACCAGGACAAACTTATTCAATTGATATAAATTTAGGAACATGCCACCCTTTGTTTGGATTTCCTGATGGAGGGAAGGTATTTATTGATTGGAATATGGATGGTGATTTTTCTGATACTTTAGAAGATGTTGGAAGTATAGCTGTAATTCAAAGCCCCTCATCACATACTTTAAATTTTACAGTTCCAAATTTTGGTTATTTAGGTGCAACAAGAATGCGAGTTGTTTCTCAATACAATAATAGTGTATTTGGAGCATGTGAACTTGGGATATGGGCTCCTTCATATACAACACCATATTATGGTGCAACTGAAGATTACACTGTAATTATAAACGGATCTAATACAAATTCTTATTTATGGAGTAATGGCGCAACTACTCAGCAAATAACTGGATTATCAGCAGGAATTTTTTACTGCACTCTAACAGACAATAATGGATGTAGCAATTCAGATACAATTGAAATTTTTGAAGCTGCACCAATAACAGTTTCGAGTTCCATTACACATATTGACTGTAACGGATTAAATAATGGTACAGCAACATTAGCTATAACTGGTGGAGCTCTACCTTATACTATTAATTGGAATGGATCTGATACTAATGCATTAAATAACGGACAACATAATTATACAATAACAGATAATAATGGCTGTATATTCTCTGATTCAATTCTTATTTTTGAACCAGCAGTAATGACCTTAACATCATCAATCTCAAATAACATAACCTGTTATAATGATTCTGACGGATCAATTGACTTAATTGTAAGTGGTGGTAGTGGTACGTATTCTTACTCTTGGAGTAATGGTGCTATTACTCAAAATTTATCGAATATTACTGATGGACAATATCTAGTCACAGTTACTGACACCAATAACTGCATACTTAATGACACAATAATAATTTATGAGCCTGATAGTTTATCAATTACCATTGACAACATAACTGACCAAACAAGTTGCTCTCCTGTTAATGGAAGTATTAGTATATCAACAACCGGAGGTACCAGTCCATATTCATTCTCTTGGAGTAATGGAGAAAATACTGAAGATATCACATCTCTTACAGCAAACACATATATCCTATCATTATATGACAGCAATAGCTGTTTTGTTCAAGACACATTTATAATAACTTCTTTAACAGCTCCAATATTATTATCTTTGGATAGCAGTAATTATAATGGATCTTCAATTTCATGTAACAATTCTAATGATGGGTACTTAGTTGCTAATACAAGTGGTGGATCAGGAAGTTTATCATTATTATGGAGTAATGGAAGTGCAAGTGATACTATTTTTAATTTATCTGAAGGCTTATATAACATAACTGCTAGCGATAGTGTTAGTTGCTCAAATTCAGATAGCATTTACATTTATGCGCCACAAGCAATATCAGCATACCGACAACTAGGACAAGGAGATTGCGATTCTATAAATCAAAATATTGCGATAACACTAGTTATAACTGGAGGGACTCCGGGCTATGTAGCGAATTGGTACGGAGTTAATCCAGATTCATTAATCCTTGACTCTACATATTCATATACTATATCAGATACAAATAATTGTTATCTCACAGATACATTTACTCTTAGCTTAGCGGATCCATTAACCATGCTAGCTAGTAAAACTGATATCGGATGTTATGGTGATAACACAGGAACTGCTTCTTTTCAAATTACAGGAGGTACTCTACCTTATTCTTTCCTATGGAGTAATGGCGACACAACAACTATAGCCCAAAACCTGATAGCAGGAACTTATACTTGTACTGTTTCAGATTATAATGGCTGTAGTATTAGCGATTCACTAATTATTAGCGAACCAAGCCTTCCTTTATCTACTACTTTAAATGTAATTGATCCAATTAATTGCTATGGGGACAATGGAACAGCAAATATATCTGTTTCTGGAGGAGTTTTACCATACAACTTAGTATGGTCAAACTTACTTACAGATACAATCTCTACAGACTCTATAGCAATAAACTTAATAGCAGGCTTCACCTATTGCACAGTCTCAGACAGTAATAACTGTATTCTTACGGATTCTATATTTATTAGTGAGAATGATAGCTTATTCACTATTGACACTATATCTGATTACAATAATTATTCTGTTTCATGTAATGGTTTAAATGATGGATCAGTTAACATTTCAATTATCGGAGGGTTTGGACCCTTTAATTTAAAATGGAATAATGCAAATAACTCGACTTATATTGACAGCTTATCTCAAGGGATATACCTATTAGAAATTGAGGATTCATTAGGATGTCAATTTAGTAAGATGATAACAATTACTGAGCCAAGTCAAGTTAACATGATAGAAACACATGAAAATGCTAGTTGTAATGGATATAATGACGGATCATTATCTTTATCTATAACTGGAGGAGTTCCATCATACTCTATCTCTGGAGCAACAATTAATCCATCAGTGAATTCAGATACTATATCGATTAACAATATATATGCCAGCACTCAAATTTTTACAATAATTGATCAAAATAACTGTATTTATATTGATAGTATTATAATATCAGAACCATCTGCTTTATTTGCTCATACAACTTTATCCGATTATAATGGTGTAAATATTAGTTGTAAAGGACAAAGTAATGGATTTATAATTCTTGACTCTGTATCAAATGAGATTGCACCATATAATTTTTATTGGACAGATATTAATGGAGTTTCCTTAAGTAATTTTCCGGTTAACGATTCTTTATCAGTTGGAAACTATTCATTAACTGTAACGGACAGCTCTGGGTGCCCGCCTTTAGTTCAGAATTTCTTTATTACAGAGCCAAGTTTTGCATTAACCTCCCATATTGATTCCTTTAATGTAACATGTTATAATGACTGCAATGGAACATTGATTCCGACATCATTTGACGGAACCGCTCCATATAGCTATAGTTGGACATATCCTAATGGATTAATTGATACAAATGATACTATCAATAACTTATGCCCAGGAAATTATGACTTATTAGTTACAGATGCCAATGGATGTAACAATAATCTTAGCTCATCTATCACCGAACCATTACCTATTTCAATTCAACTATCAACCCTAACTAATGTTAGTATTTATGGTAATAATGATGGAGTTATATCTGTACAAGCAAATGGCGGAAATGGAAACTTTTCATACTCATGGAGTAATGGAGGGAATACTGATTCAATATTTAACTTAACAACAGGCCAGTACAATCTAATGGTAGTTGACTCCTTAGGATGTTCGGATTCTTCTATTTATTTGATTACTGAACCATTAGCTCTAACTCTTAACTTTGACAACATAAACAGCATCTTATCAACGAGTTGCTATGATAGTTGTAACGGATCAATTTATATCAATCCTGTGTTTTCTCCTTTAGCTACATTTACAATTTACTGGAGTGGTCCAAATGGATTTAACTCAACAGATGAAGACATATTTAATTTATGTGCAGGAGTATATAATCTATCAGTCATATCTGGCGGGGATTCAACACACTACATTTTTGATGTAATTCAACCAAATGAGCTTGAAGTTTCTATATACACAGACAGTATTCTCTGTTATAATAGTAATGCTTTATTAACAGCCTATACTTATGGGGGATCATTACCTTATTCATTTGCATGGAGTGATAGCACTTCAAATATCAGTACAATACTAAGTGCAGGAATTCATCATATTCAAATAACAGATGTAAATGGCTGTATCGTTAGGGATACTATTACTTTGTTAAACCCTGACACAATGATTATATCAACAGCAATTTCAAACATTAGCTGTCATAATGGTTCAGATGGAATAATTAACTTACTAGTAACTCAAGGAACTTCACCATACATATTTTCAGCAAACAATGGAATAAGTTACCAAAGTAATAATAACTTTACAAGCCTCTCATCTGGAAATTATACTATTAAGATAAAGGATAGCAATAACTGTTCGCAAAATACAAATGTTACTATTGACAATCCTTTACCCTTCACAGCAACAATAGATGTAATAAATTCAACAAATGTTAGTTGTTACGGATTATGTGATGCGATACCAATCTTCTTGCCAATAAATGCAATTGGCAGTATAACACAAAATTGGGGTGTTAATACACCACCTTTATGTGCTGGAACTTACAGCTGTATATTAACAGACGTGAATGGATGTATTACAACGGTAAATAATATTACAATTAGTCAGCCTGACCCACTTGCTTTAACCTTATCAAATCAAGACACAACTACTTGTAATAATAATGGAGATGATGGTTTAGCTCAAGCAACTATTCAGGGAGGTACAGGTTCTTATGATTTCTTATGGTCAAATGGAGAAATCACTCAATCTATTTCAAATCTTATTCCGGGGATATACAATGTAAATGTTACAGATTTAAATGGATGTTCAATATCTGACGATATAACAATCATAAATAATCCTACACCATTTTTAATTGGAATAACATATAATTCTAATATTCTAAGTGCAGACTTATCTAGTGGAGGAGTGCCAAATTCATATGTTTGGAACACAAGTGAAATAACTCAGAATATTTCACCAATCTCAAATGGCCAATATTGGGTTATTGCTGAAAGTGTTATAGGCTGCATCTCTGACACAGCATTTCATAATGTAAATGATCTTGTTAGTGGTACAACAAGTATTCAATCCACTAAACTCAAAATTTTTCCAAATCCAACATCAGGATTAATAAATATTCATTCAGATGATAAAATAACTGAATTATCAATGGTTAACAATATTGGAGAAGAAGTACTATTTAAAAATATAACTACATCAAAATTAGACATTTCACATCTTCCAAGTGGAATATATTTTATACGTTTAAAAGTAAATAATCAAATAGTAAATCATAAAATATTACTTCAATAATTTTTCATACTTTGCAATCAAAATAGAAAACTATACAAAAATGATAAAAAAGACTCTTTACCTATTAGTAATTACACTAGTAACTTTCACATCTAGTATTACTGCAAGTAACTTAGACTCAACACTATACACATCTAATCTTAAAGCATATACATGGGAACCAATTTCAGATGTAAAAGATATTTTACAATATGAAAACCCTAAAAATTTAACTAAACGAGCTATTGATCAGTCAAAGTTAGCGGAAGTACATTATTCTAGTGCAGTAGAATTAATGAAAAAGAAAGAATACACTTCTGCTATCAATGAATTCAAAAGCGCAATGAAAAGGTATAAAAGAGCTAAACTAAGTGATGATGGATTAAATTTCATTAGAGTTAATATGGCCTTATGCTATGCTAACTCAGGAAACAATGAAGATATCGCTCTCAGTAAACGTTTCTTGAACCTAGTTACTTCTAAAATATATTCTAATAGTAATTGGACATATAATACTGCTATAGCTCACCATAAAATTGGAAATTTTTCTGAAGCAGCATCATTCCTTAGTTCTATTATAAGAAAAGATGAATTTGATTTCCAATCATATGTAACACTTGAAGATATATATAGAAACTCTGGAAATGAAAAAGATGCTGACAAGGTGATTGAGAGAATGGAAACAGCTAAGGCTAAACTAATTGCACAGAATCAAAAATCAAAACCATCAAAAAATCAAAAAACAAAAAAGGAAGAAAATAAAAAATTCATTCCTAAAGGAGAGCGTCCTGACATTAAAAACCTGAAAATTCTAAGTAAAGATGATCATCTTCAATATAATAAAGTTGACAGGATTAACGATAGAAGTATGATTCAAATTCAAGAAGGAATTGGAGAATACAACCTTGGTGTAAAAGCTTTGAGTAACAAAGAATATACAACTGCTCAGGTGCATCTTAAGAATACTGAAAAGAAATTAAAAAGAGGAAAAATAAATGATGACGGATTAAACTTTACAAGAGGAAACTTAGCAATTGCTTTCTTAGCTAGTGGAGAAAAAAGAGGAATAGGACAATCTAAAAGACATCTAGGAAAATTAACTCCTAAAATATATAAAGACAGAAAGTGGACCTATAACCTAGCAGTTGCTCATTATACTTTTGCTACTAATTCAAGAGGAGCAACAAAGTCAGAGTATATGAGCAAAGCAATAAAACTATTTAAAACAGTTATTAAAAGAGATAAATTATTTCTTCCTGCTCATGAAAATTTAATCTACATATTTAAAGAAATAGATGAGGATGGTAAAGCAATTAGAGCACAACAGAACTATGAAAAATGTAGAAATGAATTAATAAAATCATTTAGCAGACAAGATCAAGTAGCACTTGGCATGAGTGATTTACACATTTTCAGAGTAAAACTTGGTACATTTGGAGAATATAACACGCCAGCAACTTTATTTGATGAAGATGAGCTAATAACAATTCCTATTAATGAAAATAATACTACCTATATAGCAGGTATGTTTTATAACCTTGAGGATGCAATTAAATATCAAAAAAGAATGTTGCGAAAGGGATATGAAAATGCACTAATAATAGCATATAAAAATGGTAATGAAATAGAGTTTTAATAATCCTGAAAAGTTGAGAACGGAAAAGTTCTAATACCAACTGAATACCATAAAGAAGTCTGATCTAATAGATCAGACTTTTTATTTTTATAAAATACTGAACCAAATACATCAAACCACTTAAACGAATAAGCTGCTTCAGTATGTAAAGTAATTATCTGTGTAGTAACGCCTTGCCCATTAAAATTCCCATAGGAATATTCATCACCATCCCCTTGAGCATCAAAATCAGAAGCAAATATATTTTGTCCATAATGCGTACTCAAAGAATCCAAACCAACTTTAGCATGAGTTAATTTAACACTAAACTTCCATTTCTCTTTATTATACTTTGCAAGAGCAACTAACTCTTTAAAATTAGCACCCAAGGGATGTGCTAATGCTTGGTTAGAATGCGTATACGATTGCATAGGCTCCTTGTGAGCATAAGTATAGGGTTGTGCTTGATTATATTCCAATAATACATTTACTTCTTTAAAAGAAGATTTAAATCCTAATTGATAGGCAAACTTATTCTGAAAAAAACCACCACCATATTCCTCATCCCTATCCTTTTGTCGAGATATATTCAAATCATCTAATAAAAGTTGACCATACAAAGTTGTTTTCTTCAGCCTTGCATTAAAATTTGCCCCCATTAACACATTATCAGGCGAATGTTTTGAAAACTCCACAGGCCGATAAAAAATAATTGGATTCAAATATTCAACATCATATCCCCTATTATAATTTTCATCTTTTGCTTGCCAAACTACACCCTCAAAAATACCAATATTTATATTTTCTGTTAAACTAAAATCCAAAAAGTGAATGGAAGAATGCTTTTTTCTACTCTGATTTGGATCTTGTATATCCAAGAAAGTAGTGTATAAATTATAATATCTAACTCTTCCAAATTCAGTAGATAATTTCAAATACGGATATGGAGAGTGCTCAGCAGATAACATAAGAGTACGATACCCATTTCCTATAAAGTGTTTTCCTTTTCCAAAATCAACAGTTATGAATTTATTCACAAAATACTTCAGGTTATATTGCAACCTAATTTTATCTCTCCCAAATCCAGGGAAAACAAGTAATGAATCTTGATATTCGTTTATCAATGCATTATGATTTCCTGCTAAGTAATCAAAATGAGAAGTAAAAGTTATTTTATTCTTAAAATTAGAAGACAAACTAGCGCCAAATAAATGTGTACTTATATAATCTGATTTACTAGCTGACCCTATGCTAAACAATCTTGAACCTATACTAAAATGTTGAGTTGTATCAGAATCACAACTTATAAGCGAATCAGAATAATCGTTAAACAGAGAATGGTTTTCAACAGAATAAAATGTATTTATCTGTGCGCTTGCAGAAATAGGAAAGAATAATATTAAGCAAAATTTATAAAGCGTTTTCATCCCCCTTAAATATATTCCAAACTGTATAAAAAATAATATTGATATCAACTGATAAAGACCAATTTTCAATATACC
>Ga0308021_10000059_pt1 | contig 47306 bp, 41 predicted proteins | sample Neamet351_FD_201296 | JGI IMG/M metagenome (GOLD analysis project Ga0308021, IMG submission 201296) | Marine microbial communities from water near the shore, Antarctic Ocean - #351 | ecosystem: Environmental > Aquatic > Marine > Unclassified | place: Southern Ocean | collected 2014-10-02
AGTTGTACTACTTGCGCGACTTGTCAGGTAAGGCAGCACGTATTAAGGAAAAATTGGCTAAGCGTTAAGCTTAAGCTGATAGAAAAACCCGCCTCTTGCTTGTTAGTGAGATGCGGGTTTTTTTTGGACTAAAAAATATATAAAGATTTATCTAAAAAAGAAATTGCTAATTTAATAGTAATGCATTATCCTTTTATTTTTAAAAGTGAGTAATTAATTACTTTTATTTAGTAAATCTAGATAACCCACAATAAGCGAGTGAATTCATGGGTAAGCCAAGCGAACAGCGTCAGCAAGAGATCGTCACTAGCACCATTGAATTATGTGCTGAGCAAGGGGTGAATAAAATCACTACACAGGTCATTGCAGACCGTGTAGGTGTGGCTCAGGCCACTATCTTTAAACACTTTAAAACCCGCGATAAGGTGTTTGAGGCAGTGTTGCGTTGGTTATCTGGTGGGATGTTTAAAGCCGTGGAGCCTATGTTTAAGTCTAAAGCGAGTGCTGATGTACGCCTACAGAACGTTATTCGTAAGCAGCTAGGCTTTGCCAGCCAGCACAAAGCCTTGCCTCGCATCTTATTCAGCGACCGGCTGCACAGTGATTCAAGTGTGTTAAAAGGCATCGTTCAGCAAGTGATGGCGCGTATGACAGAGGCATTCACCCAGCTGATACGAGATGGTCTGGAGTCTGGGACCTTTGCCAGTAAACAAAGTCCTGAGGATATGGCTAAGCTCGTGGTCAGTACCATGCAAGGTACCTTGATGCGTTGGTCTATCCAAGACTACAACTTTGACTTACAAGACGAGGGGCCAGCCCTCTATGAATATTTTCTGCAGGCATTGGTGGCAACTGATCCAGCTACGTGGACAGATGGACTGATTGAGGATAAATGATGCGCGATTATTTAGAAGCAGGATTTGGGCGTTTAGCGACGTTAGTTTTTGATCACGCCAAGAGTTTTTTGGTGTTGATGTTAGTGTCGTTTGTGCTGCTGGCTAGTGGCTTGCAGTACATGCGTTTAGATACCTCCACAGAGGGTTTTCTACACGTTAATGACCCGGTGAGGGTGGCATATAACGATTTCAAACAACAATTCGGACAAGATGACCGCATTTTGGTTGCTGTGCACTCAGACGATCTGTTTGCACCAGCTAATTTGCAAAAACTAGAGTCTCTCCACAATGCTTTGGCAGACCAGGTGCCTTACTTAGCTGCTGTTGATAGTTTAATCACGTCACGGGTAACTACGGGAGATGCAGATAGTCTTATCGTTAACGAACTGTTTGACCCCTGGCCTACCACCAACGAGGACTATGCGCACCTAAAGACACTTGCCCTGGCTAATCCATTATTGACTAACTTGTTGGTTAATGAACAGGGTAGTTTTACTAATATCATGTTGCAGATGCAGGCCTTTGATCATCAGGAAGTGGACGGAGAAATATCCATCGATGATTTGCTCGCCATAGGAGACACAGATACCTTAGAGCAAGTGCCTGAAATACCCTTAAGCGATGCACAAAAGGCCCAAATAATTGATGCTGTAGCCACGGTGGTTGATGATTACAATACGCCTGAGTTCACCATTTATGTAGCAGGCTCTCCTCAAGTAACAGACTCCTTACAAACGATGATGGCCGAAGACATGGTGTTTTTTGTAATTATGGTATTGGCCACCATTATTTTATTCTTAGGCATCCTCTTTAGACGGATACCGGGTGTCGTACTACCTATGCTCACGGTGCTAATGGCTGTGACATCAACCATGGGGCTGATGGGGCACTTATCTGTCCCAATTCAAACCATTACTCAAATCATACCGTCGTTTCTATTGGCGGTGGGTGTGGGTGCTGCAATCCATGTATTAGCCATTTTCTTTCAGCAATATGATGCCAGTGGTGGCACTGCTAAGGACAAAAGAAATGCCGTTATTTATACCTATAAGCACTCTGGTTTTGCCATTGCCATTACATCACTAACTACAGCTGCAGGTCTAATCTCTTTTGCCAGTTCAGACATCTCTGCGGTAGCTCGATTAGGCGTTTTTGCGAGCCTTGGTGTGCTGCTATTGCTGGCCTATGTGTTGTTGTTATTGCCAGCGTTGATTAGCCTATTACCTCTGAAAAATAAGCCCCGTAAAGGGACTACTGTGAATCAGGATAAGGACTTTATGGCGGGCGTTCTGCACGTATTTAGTCGCACCTCAGTACGTTATTACCGCAGCATCTTGCTGGGTACCGGGGTCCTTACGATTGCTGGCCTAGCTGCCGTGACGCAAATTGAATTTTCTCATAATCCACTCACATGGCTGCCTCCAGAAAACACTGGGCGCATCGCCACGGAAGTGGTGGATGCACAAATGAAAGGTTCAATCACCATGGAAATCATTATTGATACCGGTGAAGAGAATGGTGTCATACAGCCTGCTCGGTTACAGGCCATGGATGAGCTTGGTAAGTATGCAAGTACCCTCACGGGTGATACCTACTTTGTTGGTAAGGTGGTCTCCATTGCCGACGTGGTGAAGGAAATTCACCAGGCTCTGAATGAGAATGATCCAAACTACTATGTGATTGCCGATAATGAAGAGCTTATCGCTCAGGAAGTTTTGTTATTCGAAAACTCGGGCACTGATGATCTAGAGGATTTGGTGGATTCGCAGTTTAGTATCGCCCGTATGACAATTAAGGTTCCTTGGGTAGATGCTGTTGAATATGTTGATCTATTGGATCAAGTCATGGCCAAGAGTGAGACCTTGTTTGATGACCAAGTGCAGGTTAGCAGCACTGGCATGATTGCCATGCTGGTGAAGACTGTCACTAGCGCGATTATCAGCACAGCAGTAAGTTATGGCATCGCTTTTGTGGCCATTGCAGTGATGATGGTGGTGATGTTGGGCAATGTAAAGTTGGGTCTCATAAGTATGATTCCAAACTTGTTGCCGGTGATTTCTGTGTTGGCTTTAATGTGGCTACTGGGCTTGCCTTTAGATATGTACAGCATGCTCATAGGTGCCATTGTTATAGGCCTTGCGGTGGACGATACGGTTCACTTTATGCACAATTTTAAGCGTTACTTTGATAAGCACGGCGACACTGCGCTGGCGATTGAGCAAACCCTGCAAAGTGCAGGCCGTGCCATGTTGGTGACTACGATAGTGCTTTGTGCAGGCTTTTTTGCTTACTTCTTCTCAACCATGAGTAATTTAATGGCATTTGGTTTGTTGACTAGCTTTGCCATTGTGGTGGCCTTGTTAGCCGACTTTTTGGTGGCACCTGCTCTCATGGTTTGGCTGCATAAAAGCAAGTAATACAACGATACATAGAGGATGAGAAAATGAAAAACCAATTAGTGAAATGGCTTATGTTGACTGCTTTTGCCGTGGTTGCCCCCGTGGCGACGGCCGCAAGCTTAACAGCACAAGAGATTGTGGCTCAAGTGGATGCCTTAGAGCAAGCCAATTCCAGCGAATCTACCATGCAGATGATCTTGGTGGATAAAAAGGGTAATCAGCGTTCGCGCACAATGAGTAGCCAAACCAAAATGTATGGCGACGACGAATATAAATTACTATTTTTCACTGCTCCTGCAAACATCAAAGGCACTGGTTTTTTAACATACGATTATGTTGGCGAAAAAGAAGATGATCAATGGCTATATTTACCGGCATTAGGCAAAGCCAAGCGCATTGCAGCAGCGGATAAAAGTGGTAGTTTCATGGGGTCTGATTTTACCTATGCAGACATGACTCAACGTAATATAGAAGATTATAGTTACAAATTGTTACAGGAAAAAACTGTCGCCGGTTCCGACACATGGGTCATTGAAAGCACGCCAAAGTCCCAGCAAGTGATTGATGCTACAGGTTATCTTAAATCCTATATGTTTGTGCGCCAAGATAACTTTGTGGTAGTGCAGGCCATTCACATGATGCCAGATAACTATCGTAAGTATATGAGCGTTAAAAAGTTGGCAATGATTGGTGGTATATGGGTGGCTACGGAAATAGAAATGAAAACTACACAGGGTAAAATTGCTCAGCATAGTACGGTATTGAAATTGTCGAATATTACTAATAATCAGCCAATAGATGAGCAAATCTTTAGTTTGCGTGAACTTGTGAAAGGGCGTTAAGGATCATGAAAAACAAAGTTTGGAGGCCCTTAGTAGCTGCTTGTATTATGGTTAGTCCGTTACTTATGGCTAATGATTTGGATGATCTTCTGGGCGGTTTCGAAGTGGATGAAGTGTTTGTCATTGAAGAGGCAGCAATGCCGCTAAAGGATAAACAATCTCCTTTGCAGGTTTCGGGTCAGGTGTCCTTATACTCCAATTATGCATACAATCACGGTGTTTCCGCAGCGCTGCCTGATCGAAATAACTGGTCTCGCTTGCAGGCTAAAACTAGGCTTAATGTTGACTATGGAGGGTCAGCATCCAGTCGTGCGCATGTGGACATAGGCTTTGATTATGACTTGGCGTACCAACTCAATGGCCGTAGTAACTACCCAGAGGCTGCTTTAGACGAATACGAATCGAATGTGGAGTTGGGCAGTTTTTGGTGGCAGTCTAGTTTAACGCCTAATTTGGATATCAAGCTGGGTCGGCAAAATTTGGTGCAAGGAAGCGCCGATATGTTGCGTATTAATGACACAGTTAATAGTGTTGATAATCGTTATCCCGGGCTTACTCAGTTGCAAGATTTTCGTTTGCCAGTTGCTCTCACTCGGTTCGATTATTACCTGCCGGATTGGCAACTTACGGCTGCAATACAGCATGAGTTAAGGGCCCCAAAAGTGGCTATAAAAGGCGTTGATGCGTTTCCATCAAGCGCCTTTCCGGGTGCTTTGATGTCAAGTTTACCAAGCTTGCTGAAGCCACAATACGACAGTAGTGATAGCCCTTACATGTTAGCAGCATCAGGCCAGCTTTTAGGTGTTGATAGCAGTTTTTATTATGGTCGAGTATTAGATCAGCGCTGGCACAAGCGGGTCACACCGGCCCCTGCTAGAGTTTACGGCTTAATTAATCAATCTGGCATTGCCTTAAGTTTGATGCAAGGAAGTTGGCTGTGGAAGTTAGAAGCTGCACGTTTCAGTGATTTGGAATACAGTAATGCCAGCACTAGCAAAACCCGTAGTGATGTAATGCTTGGTTTTGATTACAATGGCTGGCGCGATATTAACCTAACAGTGGAGTGGGCCCAGCGTCAGATACATGATTTTGAGGCAAGTATGGCTCTAGCTCCAGATCTGCAACTGGCCATCGATCGGCAGTTAGCGGTTCATATGATGTATCAATTCAACCATGACCAAACCAACGCTAATTTACTGCTCACGGCAAATGGTGAAGGGTTACAAGGCGGAGGCATACAGAAACTTTGGTTAGAACATGAGGTCGACCAAAGCTGGACACTAAATGGCGGTTTAATTAACTATTATGGAGGTAGCAATGCCATCTATCGCGCATTGTCCTATAATGATAAAGTGTTTGTAGAGATGCATTACAGTTTTTAGGAAGTTGCTTGCCAAAGCTGAAATGTGAACATATAAAACTAATTTGGTAGTTATTGCTAATGGGCGATGTTAGCCATTTCGTTAAAATGTACATCAATTCTGTGTGGCTGGAAAAAGGCTTGAGCGATAACACTATGGAGAGCTACCAGCGTGATATCCAAAAGCTAGAATTACATTTGTCACAGACTAAAGTACCCTTGGAAAATGCCGCAAGCTATGACCTTATGGCTTTTTTTTCTGAATCGTCTCAAGCGGGTATAAAGCCTAGTTCCTTAGCTCGTAGCCTGTCCAGTATTAGAGGTTTTTACCAATACATGGTGCGGGAAAATCACATTGAGGTTAATCCTGCAGCCTTGATAGAATCGCCTAAACAAGGGCGACCCATCCCAAAATCACTTACAGAATCAGACGTTGAGGCATTATTGGCAGCGCCTAATGTGGCGACAGACTTAGGTTTGCGAGACAGGGCGATGTTAGAGCTTTTGTATGCCTGTGGTCTACGGGTGAGCGAGCTTGTTGAGCTTGATATGAGTCAGCTGAATTTATCTGCTGGCGTGGTCAAAGTATTCGGCAAAGGTTCTAAAGAACGCTTAGTGCCTATTGGTGAAATCGCTCAAAATTGGCTGCAAAAATACATCAAGCAAGCGCGACCTCAGCTATTAAAGGCAGCAGCTAGCGGTGTATTGTTTCCTAGTAATAGAGGGCAGCACATGACCCGGCAAACTTTTTGGCACCGAATTAAACAACACGGTATAACTGCGGGGATTCAAAAACCGCTGTCCCCCCATGTAATTAGACACGCCTTTGCAACTCATCTGTTAAATCATGGCGCTGACTTACGTGTGATTCAAATGCTCCTAGGACATAGTGATTTATCGACCACGCAGATATATACTCACGTGGCTACCCAGCGATTACAAAACCTACATTCACAACATCACCCAAGGGGTTGAGCCACATTATGCATTTAAAGAGCACCACATTCGCAGCCACCATTACCTTATTGCTCGTATTGTTGACACCCAACGTGTGGGCTGGCGAATACACAAAGTTAGAGTCTAGTTTGGCCAGAATTAATCCAGACATGAAGGCCTCTAGTATTGAGTTAACACCTATGGTCGGCATGTACGATGTTATGTTAAACACAGGTGACCGTGTTTACATGAGTGCGGATGGAGAGTTTTTCTTCACCGGAAACATGTATCAAAATGCCGTTGGTAGAAGCTTAGTTAATTTAACAGAGTTAGACGCCGAAAAATCTAGACTTGTGGCCATGCAAAGTTCAGCAGCACAACAGGCGTGGGTATTTCCTGCACTGGGCGAGAAAAAAGTCACGATCACCGTATTTACTGATGTAGATTGCTTTTACTGTCAAAAATTACATTCAGAAATGTCAGCTATCAATGCCCTGGGTATTGAAGTGAGGTATCTGGCTTTTCCGCGGGCTGGCGTAGGTTCATCTAGTTATGATGTGTTGGTTGATTCTTGGTGTGCTGAAAATCCTAATGAATTTTTAACTGAAGCCAAGCTGCGTTCGCACAACAAACAAGCCCCACAAGCCTCTCCAGAGTTGTGTGATAACCCAGTGGCTGCCCACTATGCATTAGGTCAACAGATCGGTGTAAATGGCACCCCGGCTATCGTGTTAGATTCTGGTGAAATTTGGCCTGGCTACTTACCAGCGAATGAATTAGCTAAGCGCTTGGGCCTTCTCTAATTGGGACTTTGCCAAGCATTTACGCAACCTCAATCGAGCCTTTAAAGAATGGCTCGGTCTGGCTGCTTATAAGCTGACAGGCAAGGCCTGTTAGGCTACGATATTTAGCTAAAGCTATAATCTAGACCATTTTTACAATCACATCGCCATATACTCAAGGTGCCTAGCTTTCCCACCCAGCTCTTCGGGATGCCTCCAACACCGTCGCAGGTGCTACAGATACTCAGTTGTCTAAGGTAGATCTCTTGCAGCTGGCAATGCCATTGAAAAATCAGATTTAATAAGCTCGAAATTTTCCATACCAACAGAAATACGAATCAGATTATTTTTTATGCCTAAGGCTATCTTTTATTCTTGGGGACTTTCCGGTGAGATGATAATGCGGGCATGATCTTTTCAAGTGCGCCACTGGAATATGTATATCCATTCATTAATGATAATGTTCATAATATATAAAATGTACTTTTTATATATTATAATATACTATTTATTTATCAGAACTAACATAATCAAAACTTAGGCCTATCATGTCCAATATCACAAAAGACCAAGGGTTTAAAATAGCGGGTCAACGTTTTGGTCAGCGCTTAAGACAACTGCGCCAAATCAATAAGTTATCGCTGGAGGCCCTTGCAGAGAGTGCAGGCGTAACCAAGCTGACCCTTGGGAAAATTGAACGCGGTGAAGGTAATCCAACTCTGTCGGTATTATGGAAAATTGCAAATGGCTTAGGAGTACCCTTTTCTAGTTTACTTAACCAAGAGATGCAGCCTCAACTCACGCGCTTTAGCCAGCAAGCCGACGTTACCAGCCCCGATGGCCAGTTTATTGCCCATGTTATGACTGAAATGCCAGAGCAATGTAGCTTTGACGTACAAATTGCGCGCATTCAGCCCGGCAATCATTACCTTTCACAGGCCCATGCAGAAGGAGTGGTGGAAATTGTTAGCCTAATGCAAGGTCAGCTTGTGGTTGAAGTGCAAGGTGAGCACTTTAGCTTGGAAGCAATGGATTGTTTGCGATTTTGCGCTGACCGCCCCCACAGTTACTTTAACAGCGGGGAGGTAGAAGCTGTTTTCCACTGCATTATTGCTTATCGCCAAATTGCCAGCGACAAAGCCCACGCCTATTAGGAGTCATGATGAAAACATTAAGCACCTCACCTTTAGACCGACTAAGCCTGCGCTTGAGCGGCGACATTACAAATTTGCATGCGCAAGGTTTGTATAAACATGAAACCCCCATCAGCTCGCAACAACAAGCCATCATTAGCAGCGGTGGCAGGAATCTCATTAACCTCTGCGCCAATAATTATTTAGGCCTAGCCAACCACCCGAAATTAATTGCTGCTGCTGAAGGCGCCTTACATGAGCATGGTTTTGGTATGGCCTCTGTGCGCTTTATTTGCGGTACGCAAGAGTTACACAAACAGCTTGAAGGACGGGTGGCCGAATTTTTGGGTTTCGAAGACAGCATTCTTTACTCATCCTGCTTTGACGCAAATACTGGTTTATTTGAAACCCTTCTGGATGACCAAGACGCCATCATTAGCGACAGTCTTAATCATGCCAGCATTATAGACGGCGTACGTTTGTGTAAAGCGCAGAGGCTGCGTTATGCCAACAACAATATGCAGGAACTAGAGCAATGCCTGAAACAAAGCCAAGCTAGTAGAACTCGCCTCATCGTTACTGATGGGGTGTTTTCAATGGACGGAAGCATTGCCAACTTGAAAGCTATTTGTGACCTTGCTGAACGTTATGGTGCACTAGTGATGGTGGACGATTCCCATGCCGTTGGTTTTATGGGTGATCAAGGTCGCGGCAGCCACGAATACTGCGATGTAATGGGTCGTGTACATATTATGACAGGCACCTTTGGCAAAGCCTTAGGTGGGGCTTCTGGCGGCTATGTAGCGGCCAATAAAACGGTGGTTGAATGGCTGCGACAGCGCTCTCGTCCATATCTATTTTCCAATGCATTGGCGCCACCTATATGCGCCGCAACCTTAGCTGCACTGGATATAGTTGAGCAGGACTCAGCGTTAAGGCAGGGCCTAAAAGACAATACACAACGGTTGCGTGACGGACTATCCAAGGCTGGGTTTGAATTAATGGGTAAAGACCATGCCATTGTACCTATATTGTTAGGTGATGCTCAGGTAGCTAGCCAGTTTGCACAACAGATGCAGGCTCGAGGCATTCATGTGGTGAGCTTTTCATTCCCGGTGGTACCGCAAGGGCAGGCCCGCATTCGTACCCAGATGTCGGCGGCATTAAATGAACAGCAGATTGACCAAGCGCTGACAGCCTTTGTTGAAGTGGGTAAACAACTCGGAGTGATTCAATGAACGTCCCCCTAACTATGCGCGCGCTCACTAAACAAAAACCAACTCAAGGCCTGTGGATGAATGAGGTTGACGTACCTCAATTTGGCCACAACGAAGTATTGATAAAAATAACCCAAACGGCTATTTGTGGTACTGATGTTCACATTTATAACTGGGATCAATGGGCCCAGAAAACGATTCCTGTAGGCATGACTATTGGCCATGAATTTGTCGGCGAAATAGTTGCCATGGGCAGCAATGTTAGCAGCTTCAAAATAGGTTTAAGAGTGTCTGGCGAAGGCCACATTACCTGTGGTCATTGCCGTAATTGTCGGGCTGGCAGGCGTCATTTGTGCATTCATACCGTGGGCGTTGGTGTTAATCGCAACGGTGCGTTTGCGGAGTATTTGTGTTTACCGGTAGACAATGTATTTCCGGTGGCAGATCAAATCGACGATGCCCACGCAGCAATCTTTGATCCGTTAGGCAATGCTACTCACACCGCCTTGAGTTTTGACCTGGTAGGTGAAGATGTATTAATTACCGGCGCAGGACCTATTGGCGTTATGGCTGCGGCTATTGCTCGCCATGCTGGTAGTCGCAACGTAGTGGTAACAGACGTTAACCCATACCGATTAGAACTGGCAAAACGTATGGGTGCAACTCGTGCTGTTAACGTGGGCAATACGCAGTTAACCGACGTTATGAAAGAACTCAACATCATCGAAGGTTTTGACGTGGGGCTGGAAATGTCTGGTGCAATACCTGCCCTTGAGCAAATGCTTGCCACCATGAACCATGGCGGTAAAATTGCCATGCTAGGCTTACCTAGCGATAAAATGGCGATCGACTGGAGTCAGGTTATTTTTAAAGGCCTTACCATCAAAGGTATCTATGGCCGAGAAATGTACGACACTTGGTACAAGATGGCGTCCATGCTGCAGTCAGGCCTCAATATAGAACCCGTATTAACCCATCGTTTTTCAGCCGAAGATTTTCAACAGGGGTTCGATGCCATGTTATCGGGCAACAGTGGTAAGGTGATTCTCGACTGGTAAAGCAGGATGGCCAATGCAGCCCTTTGCTGTGGATTATCGCGCACAAAAAGGCAATTTATTGCGTTTTGATTGGGACTTTGCCAAGCATTTACGCAACCTCAATCAAGCCTTTAAAGAATGCCTCGGTCTGGCCGCTTATAAGCTGACAGGCAAGGCCTGTTAAGCTACAATATCCCGCTTGTTTTTATACATTAATTAGATACGCGCATATAGCGCAATGGGGTTTACCTTGAAACCGGTAAGAGTTGGTATTTGTGGATTTGGCACCGTCGGCGGCGGCACGTTTAACGTATTACAGCGTAACTGCGATGAAATTACCCGCCGTACGGGCCGCGCTATTGTGGTTGAGCACATTGCTCAACGTCGTCCTAACGTCAACTGCGATACTGGTGACACAGCCATTACAGATGATATATTTGCCGTAGCCAACAACCCTAATGTTGATGTGCTAGTAGAACTTATTGGTGGCCATGAGCCAGCCAAAGAGCTTGTACTCACGGCTATTCGTAACGGTAAACATGTGGTTACGGCCAACAAAGCCTTGATAGCAGTTCATGGTAACGAAATTTTTGAAGCTGCCCGTAAACACAATGTTGTAGTCGCTTATGAAGCCGCTATTGCTGGTGGTATTCCTATTGTTAAGGCTTTGCGTGAAGGTTTGGCAGCTAACAGCATTAATTGGCTGGCTGGCATCATTAATGGTACAGGTAACTTTATCCTTACGGAAATGCGCGACAAGGGCCGTGCCTTTGCTGACGTACTTAAAGAAGCTCAAGAGTTGGGTTACGCAGAAGCAGACCCCACCTTTGACGTAGAAGGCATCGATGCTGCGCATAAGCTAACTATCTTATCGTCAGTGGCATTTGGTATTCCGTTGCAGTTTGACCAGTGTTATACCGAAGGGATTAGCAAAGTGTCTGCAGAAGACGTTGCCAATGCAGAATCCTTGGGCTACCGCATTAAGCACCTAGGCCTAACTCGCCGCACTGAAGCGGGTATAGAGCTACGCGTGCACCCAACTATGATTCCAGAAAAGCGCCTAATTGCTAACGTACACGGCGTGATGAACGCGGTTTTAGTTGAAGGTAATGCCGTTGGTCCAACCATGTATTATGGTGCGGGTGCTGGTGCAGAGCCAACCGCTTCTGCCGTAGTGGCAGATTTGGTGGATGTTGTGCGAGATATGGCTGTGGATCAGAATGTGCGTATGCCGTCATTAGCGTTCCAGCAAGATGCCATGTCTGACACCCCTATTTTGCAGATGGACAAAGTAATCACTGCTTTTTATATGCGCATGACAGTGTCAGATAAGCCTGGTGTCCTCGCTCAAATCACTCAGATCCTTGGTGATGCAGGTATTAGCATTGAAGCCATTCGTCAACAAACTCATGTGTCCTCACAGGTGCCTGTTATTATATTGACTCGTCCAGTGCAAGAAGGCCATATGAACGAAGCCATTACGGCTATTGAAGCTTTGGCAGACGTTAATGGTGAAGTGACTCGGATTCGTGTAGAAAACTTAGACGGTTAGGAAGAAATATGCGTTATATCAGTACCCGTGGCCAAGCCCCAAGTCTTAGTTTTGAAGATGTTTTGCTTACAGGCCTTGCTAGCGATGGTGGCCTATATGTGCCAGAAACCTTGCCGCAATTTAGCCATCAAGAAATTGCCTCTTGGTCTAAGCTTAACTACGCTGACTTGGCGCACAAGATCTTATTGCCATTTGTTGAAGAAGACATTAGCAGTAGTGAACTTAAAACCATGGTTGATGAAACTTATGCCGGTTTTAACCACAAGGCTGTGGCGCCATTAATTCAGTTAGACCAGAACGAATGGGTACTGGAGTTATTTCATGGGCCTACGCTAGCGTTTAAGGATTTTGCCCTGCAGTTATTAGGCCGTTTAATGGACAACGCTCTCATTAAGCGTGATAAACATTTAGTGATTATGGGTGCTACTTCTGGTGATACGGGTTCTGCTGCCATCGAAGGCTGTAAGCACAGCAAACGTGTGCAGATGTTCATTTTACATCCCCACGAGCGTGTATCAGAAGTACAGCGTCGCCAGATGACCACGTTGATGGGTGACAACATTCACAACATTGCTGTGCGTGGTAATTTTGACGATTGTCAGCAAATGGTTAAACAAAGTTTTTCTGACCAGTCCTTTTTAAAGGGCGGCCAGTTAGGTGCAGTCAACTCCATTAATTGGGCCCGAATCATGGCTCAGGTTGTGTACTACTTCTATGCGGCTGTAGCGTTAGGCGGCCCTCACCGCCCTGTGTCCTTTAGCGTGCCTACGGGTAACTTTGGTGATATTTACGCGGGTTATTTGGCCAAGAAAATGGGTTTGCCTATTCAGCAGCTCATCGTTGCAACCAACGAAAATGATATATTGCATCGTTGCATTAGTGCCAACCAATACCAGAAACAGGGCTTGGTTCAAACCTTGTCCCCAAGTATGGATATCATGGTGTCTAGTAACTTTGAACGCCTTTTGTTCGACTTATATGATCGTGATGGAGCGGCGTTAAATGAGCTAGTAACAGGCCTTAACAACGGCACTGCTAATAGCTTAGAACCAAAACGGTGGGAAAAAGCACGGGAGCTGTTTAGTAGCCATCGTGTGGATGACGAAAAAACGTGTGAGGTGATTAGTCAAATTGCTCAACAACACAACTACTTGCTTGATCCTCACAGCGCCATAGGTGTTGAAGCAGGGCGGGTGTGTAATCAGCACCCAGAAGTGCCCATGGTGACTTTGGCCACAGCCCATCCTGTTAAATTTCCAGATGCGATCGTTAAGGCGGGTCAAGCAGTACCGCAACTTCCTAGTCACTTAACAGACTTATTAGATCGTCCAGAACGTTGTGAAGTGTTGGATAACAACCTTTCTACCGTGCAAAACTACATGATGAGCCAGCTCTAAGAGCGCCGCGCATATGTCAGTCCGCTTGCGTGTAGGCAGTTCTAATGCTGCCTTAGATGTTGCTTTTGACCCTCTAGTAGCTCGTGTGTTTGCTCACCGTGGCATTAGTGATCCCGCGCAAGTAGATTATCAACTCAAGAACCTCCTGCCCTACCATCAGCTTAAAGGCATAAATTCAGCCGTAGCCCTTTTAGTGCATGCGCTGGAAACTCAACAACATATTGTTATTGTTGGTGATTTTGACTGTGATGGAGCAACAAGCACCAGCCTTGCTATGCTAGCGCTGGGTGCCATGGGGGCCAAAAATGTAAGTTACCTTGTGCCTAATCGGTTTGATTTTGGATATGGCCTAAGCACTGCTTTGGTGGATTATGCGCAAGCTATAGAGCCGGATTTAATTGTCACTGTAGACAACGGTATTGCCAGCCACGAGGGCGTTAAGCGTGCCCATGAGCTTGGAATAAAAGTAGTGGTTACAGACCATCATTTGGCGGCCGACACTTTGCCCGAAGCAGATGCTATTGTTAATCCAAATCAACCTGGGTGTGAATTTCCGTTTAAGTCTACTGCTGGGGTTGGAGTGATTTTCTACGTCATGTCAGCCTTAAGAAGGCAGTTGCAAACTCAGGGTTGGTTTGATCAGCAACGCATAGCGCCGCCTAACATGGCACAGTACTTAGATTTGGTTGCCCTAGGCACCGTAGCAGACTTAGTGCCTATGGAGCATAACAACCGTATTCTGGTGGCCCAAGGTGTGGCGCGTATTCGTGCAGGTAAAGCTAGGCCTGGTTTATTAGCCTTATTAAACATAGCCAAACGCCAACATCATAATCTACAAGCCTCTGATCTGGGGTTTAGTGTTGGCCCGCGACTCAATGCTGCGGGTAGACTAGATGACATGAGCTTGGGCATTGAGTGTTTGCTAAGCGACAATGAGCAGATCGCCGCCCAGTTGGCTCAAGAATTGGACGAACTGAACGCTCAAAGGCGTAATATAGAAGCAGATATGCAGCAGCAGGCTGGCAATATTTTAACTCGCTTAGAAGCTAGTCAAGATAAAGAGATGCCTAAGTGTGTGTGCTTGTACCACCCCGACTGGCATCAAGGCGTGGTAGGTATTGTAGCGTCTCGAATCAAAGAAAAGTGGCACCGGCCAGCGTTGGTATTTGCCAAAGGGGACGCAGACACTCTCAAGGGCTCGTGTAGAAGCATTGCTGGTTTCCATTTGCGTGATGCTTTGGCCGCGGTAGATGCCAAGAACCCAGGCCTCATTATAAAGTTTGGTGGTCATGCTATGGCAGCCGGTTTGAGCATTAAGACTGAACATTTTGGTGATTTTGAAGACGCCTTAAATGCCTACGCCCAGGAGCATCTTCCGGACAGTTTGTTGGCTCAAGAGTGGCGCTCTGATGGTGAATTAAGTGCTCAGGAATTACAGCTCAGCCAGGCCTTTCTTTTACAACAGGCAGGACCTTGGGGGCAGGGCTTCGAAGAGCCAACGTTCCACGGCCGCTTTATGTTGGTGCAGCAACGGATCGTTGGAGAAAAACATCTAAAGTTAGTGTTGGCAGATCTTCAAACGGGAGAGCTGGTGGATGGTATTTATTTCAATATAGATTTAGCCGTTTGGCCAAGCACTTGTGAACAAGCAGATTTAGTCTATCGTTTAGATATCAATGAGTTTCGTGGTCGCCAGAGTTTGCAGCTGATGGTTCAGCACATGACTCCTGTACTTTAAGTAAGCTAAGACCTTTGCTTAGAGTAAATCACTTTGAGGTGACTGGGGTTGGGCAAAGTTGAGTTCTAGATTAATATCACCTTTACCCTTAGCGCGACGGCGTTCCATCATGCGCTGGTAACGACGAGCACACAGTTTCATCACCTGAAGCTGCTCGCCGGTGTTCATATCATGCCACCCAAAACGCTCGTCCCGTGAACGCATGCAACCTTTGCAAAAACCCTTTGGGCTATTTTCGCATACACCAATACAGGGACTTGGGGCTTCGAATAATTCAGACTGTTCCATGTCGCGCAATATACCAGTTTATGCTGATAAAGTCCCTTTTTCCAAGCCCGCCTATGCCCACTTATGCCCACCAGTGGCTATCAGTGTAGGCAATGAGGCAATTAGCCTATGGCAACTTGATGGTGGCAATCATGGGTAAGTGATCTGAAATATGCCACGTGTTTTGTTGCAGTACTTTAGCATCGTTAACCTGCATGTGATCGCTATACACAAAGTAGTCTATAGTACGGTCTGGCGCAGACACTTCTGAGCGGTTAGGGAAATGAGTAAACCAATCTTTGGCATCGGCACCATTTGCTTGTTCGATACTTGGTATGACATTGAACTGGTCATAAATCCGGGCAAATTCACTATCGGGTTGGTAGTAGGTGCGCGCGGTGGCGTCCATATTTTCATATTGACCCGGTGGCAGTAAGTTAAAGTCTCCAGCAATGATCCAAGATTCCTCGTTTGCGTTTTTATCGCTCAATAATTGCTGTAAGTAAGAGACTTGCTGTTGCATGGTGTCTGAACCTTGGGCGAAAGCATCAAAGTGAGTATTCATTAGGGTCAGTTTATTACCACCCAATATTGGCAGACTTACTTCTTGAATCGCTCGGCGGAAATTAAATTGGTCACTGACTGGATCAGTTTTTATAGCGGCTAGTTGGTGGCGCAATGCATCACCTAACTTATACTTAGAAATAACTGCCAGCTTCATGCCTACGGAGCCCATGATCTGTGGCAAAGGTACAAAGCTTGCTTGCCAATAAAACGTTTCGCTGTAATTGTTGTACTCAGTGGGGAGCATAGAAAGAAGACGTTGAAGTTGGTCTTCGTAGTCCGTCCGTTTGGCGTTGTCATGGAGTTCTTGTAGCAAAATAACATCTGGATTTTGCTCAATGATGAGCTGTGCAACTTGATCAAAAGTTTGGTCAATGTCCGCTTTGCTTGCGCGAATGTCTGGCCCGTCGCCATCTAGTCGGTCATACCAAAATTCGTAATTCTTGCCAGACATATACTGCAGGTTCCAGCTAAGCACCTTCACCTGTTGGCCAGGTTTCAGTACAGGCGCCCCGGTTTGGTTAATGACAGCTTCATCCTGCAATGCGGGTGGGTGAAAGGTGATGCTCCAAATCAATATAGCCAAAGCAATGACTAAAGCCACCAAGCTGATGGCTATCCATTTAACACTTTTCATTAAAATGTTGAGCATTTTTTTATTCTCGATTGGTTATATGACTATTCCTGGCTAGCAGTGTACTTGTCAGCACGGCTTTTCGTCCAGTTTACTTGCATTGAAAGTTGTAATGCATTCAGGTAAAATCTTTATCGAACAATCATTCAATAAAAAACCACACTAACTTATTCGACCTAATTCTTATGCAACATACACAGCTCTATATCAACGGTGCTCGTCGGAGCGCAACGTCTAATGAAACCTTTAGCAGTATTAATCCGGCCACAGGACAGCCATTAGCCACTATCGACCAAGCTAGCCAAGCAGATGTAGATGCCGCGGTAGCCTCTTCGCAAGCAGGTTTTGCTATTTGGTCTTCAATGATGCCTGTTGAACGAGCACGTATCTTGCAAAAGGCAGCGCAACTATTACGCGAACGCAACGATGAACTGGCCGAGCTAGAAGTATTAGACACTGGCAAGCCACTGCAAGAAGCTAATTGCGTAGATATTGTATCGGGTGCCGATGTGATCGAGTATTACGCAGGACTCATTTGTGGCATGCAAGGTACTCAACAAGACTTAGGTAAAGATGCCTTTTTTATGTCACGTCGTGAGCCTTTAGGTGTGTGTGCAGGCATTGGAGCCTGGAACTATCCCATCCAAATAGCATGTTGGAAGTCTGGACCTTGCCTAGCTGCTGGTAATGCTATGATCTTTAAGCCTTCTGAAGAAACCCCGCTAAGTGTCATGAAATTGGCAGAAATTTTCACTGAAGCAGGCGTTCCTGATGGCGTATTTAACGTGGTACAAGGTGACTACCGTGTAGGCCAAATGCTTACCGCTCATAAGGATATCGCTAAAGTCTCCTTCACTGGAGAGTCGGGCACTGGTAAAAAAATCATGTCCGATTCCGCTTCCAATCTTAAACAAGTGACCATGGAATTAGGTGGCAAGTCGCCCATGCTAGTGTTTGACGACGCCAAGTTAGATAACGCTGTAGCGGGTGCTATGTTGGCTAACTTCTATACCCAAGGTGAAGTATGTACTAATGGCACTCGAGTGTTTGTGCAGGCTGGGGTATATGATGAATTTGTTGCCAAAGTTGTTGCGTGTGCTAAAAGGATTAAGTTAGGCGACCCTCTAGATTTGGACACTCAAATGGGTGCGTTGATTAGTGCACAGCACCTAGAAAAAGTAATGGGCTACATTGAAGGAGCCAAGCTCACTAGTGCTCGTTTAGTCTGTGGTGGACACCGTCATCAGTCGGAAGCCACCAAGAACGGATACTTTGTTGAACCGACAGTATTCGCGGATTGCACAGACGAGATGGTGCACGTAAAAGAAGAAATATTTGGTCCTGTGATGTCTATTTTGAAGTTCACCGACGAAGACGAAGTGATCGCTCGTGCCAATGATTCTGATTACGGTTTGGCGGCAGGTGTATTTAGCCAAGATATTAGCAGGGCTCACCGAGTTATTAACCAGATGCAAGCGGGTATATGCTGGATCAATAGTTGGGGCGATTCGCCGGCAGAGATGCCTGTAGGCGGTTACAAACAATCGGGTATTGGCAGGGAAAATGGTCCAGAAACCTTGCATCATTATACTCAAGTGAAAAGCGTTTTTGTTCGCTTAGACGATTTAGAATCTCCCTATTAAGGAATGCTTCAGCATGACTAAGAAATACGATTATATTATTGTTGGTGCAGGTTCTGCTGGTTGTGTATTGGCGAACAGGCTTACCCAAAGTGGCGAGCACCAGGTGCTCCTGTTAGAAACTGGTGGCACTGATAAAAGCATTTTTATTCAAATGCCCACGGCCTTGTCGTACCCTATGAATACAGAAAAATACGCTTGGCAATTCCACAGCCAAGCTGAAGCAGGGCTGGATGGGCGTGAAATGCACTGTCCCCGCGGCAAAGTTTTGGGGGGATCATCTTCCATCAATGGCATGGTTTATGTCCGCGGCCATGCGATGGATTATGAGCAGTGGCAGGAAAAAGGCGCAACGGGCTGGAATTATGCAGATTGCTTACCATACTTTAAACAATCGGAAACTTGGCAAGGTGGTGAAGACGAATACCGCGGAGCTAGTGGCCCACTAGGCATTTGTGGTGGCAATAACATGCGTCTCAACCCACTGTATCAAGCGTTCATCGATGCTGGCCAAGAAGCAGGGTACCCATACACTAAAGACTTTAATGGTGAGCAGCAAGAAGGTTTTGGTGCCATGCACATGACTGTTAAAAACGGCGTACGTGCTAGTACCAGTAATGCTTATTTACGAAGAGCCCTTAAACGGTCTAATCTCACCTTGATGAAAAGGGTAACAGCTCAAAAGGTGTTGTTTGATGGTCAACAAGCTACGGGCATAGAATACCTCCAAGGTGGCCAACTTAAGCAGGTTCATGCAGGCAAAGAAGTGATACTGAGTGCAGGTTCTGTGGGTTCACCTCAATTATTGCAACTGTCTGGTGTTGGTCCTGCCCAAGTATTAGCAGATGCCAAGGTGCCCTTGGTACATGATCTACCGGGTGTTGGTGAGAACCTGCAAGATCACTTGGAGGTCTACTTCCAGTATCGCTGTAAGCAGCCCATCACCCTTAACAGTAAGCTAGATTATTTTAATATGGGCTTAATAGGGGCTCGTTGGCTTCTCACAAAAACAGGATTAGGGGCAACTAACCACTTTGAGTCCTGTGGTTTTATTCGCTCGCGCGCAGGTCTTAAATGGCCAAATATTCAATACCACTTTTTACCAGCTGCCATGCGATATGATGGTAATGCAGCCTTTGATGGGCATGGTTATCAAGTTCATGTTGGCCCTAATAAGCCAAGCAGTCGAGGCCATATCCGTATCGTGTCTAACAAAGCAAGTGACGCTCCAGAAATAGTGTTTAACTACATTGGTACAGAACAAGATAAGCAGGACTGGCGTGACTGTATCCGTCTCACACGAGAGCTGCTTAATCAGCCCGCCTTGGATCCATTTAAAGGTGAAGAGATTCAGCCTGGCCTAAAAGTACAAACCAATGATGAAATAGATGCTTGGGTGAAAGAGAATGTTGAAAGCGCCTACCATCCTTCATGTACCTGTAAGATGGGTGCAGATGATGATGTTATGGCAGTACTCGACAGCGAGTGTAAAGTGCGTGGTATAGAAGGGTTAAGGGTGGTTGATTCCTCGATCTTTCCGGTGATTACTAACGGTAATTTAAACGCACCAACTATCATGGTGGCAGAGAAAGCCGCAGACCTAATTTTAGGTAAAACGCCCTTAAAACCTTCCGATGCTAACGTGTGGATCGCAGATCAATGGCAAGATCAGCAACGGACTGGCACGCCGGTGCGAACCTTTGAATCCGTGAACGACTAATGCTTTCAAGTTGCTGTGGCCCACTTTAAAAATCAGACAGGGGGCAGTGGTTGTATTACAATAATCTTTTGCGCTTATTCTAAGAGACACTTGCTAATCTATGGTTGATCGAGATTTATCCATTATTATTCCCGCCAAAGCCGGTGGTGGGTTTATTCTACGCAAGGTAGAGGTGTTGCTAGACTATTTGCAGCAGCACTGGGACGCTCGATTTGAAGTTGTGGTGTGTGTTAATGGCGAGTTAACTGAAGTTAACAAAACCCACGCCATTTTAGCAGAACGTTTTGCGCAAGACTCACGTGTTGTATTACATCAACATTTGGCGCCGGCAGGCAAGGGCGCTGCCCTACAGTCGGCTTTTTTAAAAACTCAGTACAACTTAATTGGCTTTATCGATGCAGACCTTCCGTTTGACTTGGCTTTCTTAGCCCAAGCTGAAGAAGCTGTTAAGAGTGGCTCTAGCTTAGTGGTGGGTAACCGTCGTTTGGCGAAAAGTAGAGTGCACTTACTCACCACATTGCTTCCCTCATTATTTAAACGACATGTTTTTGGCCTGCTCTATAACAGAGCAGTGAGGCTGCTGTTCGGCATCCAGCAATCTGACACACAGTGTGGCATAAAACTCATGACGCGAGACTTTGCCACCACGCTTTTTTGTCACCTGACCTGTCATGGTTTCTCTTACGATGTAGAAATGTTTTTATTGGCACAAGGGCAAGGCGACAAGGTGACTTCTATTCCCGTGACTTTAATCCACGACCATGGTCAATCTACCCTCCGCCTAGGTGGGGAGCTCATTCGCTCCACTAAAGCCTTAATGCACCTTAAATACAAAAAAAGTCGTGGCGAATACAAACCACGATCGCCTCTAAGTAAAACTCAAAATGAATTGCTACAAATCACCTCTGACGACTGGGGCATTTCTCCTGCGGTTAATGAAGGTATGCTCAAACTGGCCCAACTAGGTGTCATTAAGCGTGTTTCAATTATGGCTAATAGCCTACATAAAGAGCACTTGCTTGATGAGTTAAAAGCCGTGCCAGGCATTCAACTGGGCCTACACTTTAATTTGACCAATGGTGTGCTGTTAGGTCAAAAAGCGGGTCATCACCATGCTAGTGGACTGGCGAAAACCCCGCCCTTGTTGCATTTAATTAAACAGAGTTGGTTTGGGTGCCGCACTCTTTCAGGCCCATTACTTAAAGACATTGAAGAAGAATTCACCCTTCAAGTAAAGGGCTTACAAGAGCAAGGTGTGGCGTTAAGCTATTTTGATTCCCATCACCATGTGCACTTGTTACCTGGGGTGATTGACCGTATTGCACCAGCAGCTAAACGTTTAGGTGTAGGCCATACTAGGCTGGTACTCGATTGGAGTTTATTGGGTAAACCTCAATTTTTACTGTGTTGGTTTTCCCTAAGAGCAAAGCGCGCAGTAGATCGTGCAGGCTTGTCGTACCTGCCATTTAAATACCCTGGGCGTAAACAGTTCATTTTGCGCAACCAATGGCAACGGCAGTTAGCTAAATTGACTAAACCTACAGAAATCATTTGTCACCCAGCTACCCATGGCGACCTGCAACTGTTGCCAGAAGAATACACAGATCATTATGACGGCGCACGGGTTGACGAATTTTGGGCCTTGTATAATTTGAGTCGTTAGCCGACACAGTAACCTGTCACGATATTACGGATGAATCCAAATGGTTGAGGTATTAATTGTAGGTGCTGGATTAAGCGGCATGCGCTTGGCCCAGTTGTTGCAACAGCAAGGCACTAACTACCTTTTACTTGATGCACGGCCCAGAGCAGGCGGTCGTATTGTCTCTCAATCCATGTGTGAAGGGCCTGAACTTGATAATGGTGATCACCGCTATGATCTAGGGCCTTCATGGGTCTGGCCAAATCAACCCAGAATAGGCAAGCTTACAAAGCAATTTGGTATCAAACTTTATCCACAATATGATCAGGGTACACTAGTGTACCAAGACCAGTTTGGGTCAATTGATACAACCATTAATGCTGCACCTATGGCTGGCTCGCTTAGGCCACAGGGTGGCCAACAAAGCATTATAGATCACCTGTACAGTGAGCTAGAGGCCGAACGAGTCTGGTTAAATTATACAGTGCAAAGTCTCACGCTAGAGAATGGAGGGGTAATAGCTAAGTGCCTAACCTCCTCTGGCACCGACACCATACAAGCTCGCCGAGTTGTACTTGCAGTTCCGCCACGATTGGTTGCAAACTCAATCAACTTCTTCCCAAAGTTAATGCCAGAACAAACCCAAGCGATGCATGATGTTCCTACGTGGATGGCAGGTCAAAGTAAGATCACAGCTGTGTATTCGAGGCCGTTTTGGCGTGACCATGGTTTGTCTGGAGACGGTGTAAGTCGTATCGGTCCTTTATCCGAAATTCATGACGCTTCCCCAGAAGATGGATCACAAGGTGCGCTATTTGGTTTTGTTGGCTGGTCGGCCCAACAGCGGAAAACTGTTGGCAAAGATATGATTCCACAAGCTATCAGTCAGTTACAGCAAATGTTTGGCCCTCGAGCGGCTCAACCGCTGCAGGTTTCATTGCAAGACTGGGCTGTTGATCCTCTCACCGCAACCGCTGCTGATTGCCATCAGCACGAACATCCACAGTTCGGCCTACCACCGCAATTAGAGGGTGTGTGGAATGGCCGGATTATGTTCTCGTCTGCTGAAATGGCTGAGGTGTTTGGTGGTTTAGTCGAAGGTGCATTAGAAGCGGCAGAAGCAGCGTTTAATGGCCTGATGGAATATCCAGTGAATCAATAGGTTCTGTCTTTAGGTACAAGGACAAATAATCTGTAATCACTTGGCGGGCTAAGGCTGAATCAATGCCTTGTGGATTAAGCGCTCCTCGCAACCAAATCCCATCAATGAGTGCGGCTATGCTTGTCGCTACCATCTGAGCTTCCTGATGGGGCATGCAGCGCTTTAATTCAAACCGGAGGTAAGACAGTAGGCGTTTTTCATTGACTCGCTGTAGGCGATTTAACGCAGGGTCATGCATGGCTTGAGCCCAGAAAGCTAGCCAAGTCTTCACTACCGCTTCATCTTGTTGGTGGGAACTAAAGTTCTCTCCCACAATAGCTTCTATGCGACCTACCATATCGTCTTTGGGTACTTTGGAAAGGCGTACATTTATGCCGGTGGCAAGGTCTTGCAAAATGCTGCGCATAGTGGCTTCTACTAGGCCGCTTTTGCCATCAAAATAGTGATTAATGATGCTTGGAGAGATGCCGGCTTGTTGGCCGATTTTAGCCACCGAAGCATTGAGAAAACCCACTTGCTTGATGACCTCCATAGTGGCACGTATGAGCTGTGGGCGTCTAATTTCTGGCATACCGACTTTTGGCATAAGGAAGTCCTATTGCTGATTAATCTAGTGAGCCACGGCCTTAGAAAACACTTGCATAATGATGACACCAGCAAGAATAAAACTGACGCCAATGATAGCAGGCGTATCGAGCCGTTCGTTGAAGAACCAATGACCAATAACCGAAATAAGTACGATGCCCATACCCGACCATACGGCATAAACTACGCCGATAGGTAACATTTTAAGGGCAAACGTTAATAGATAAAATGCCAAGACAAAACACACAGCAACTGCTGCAGAAGGCCAAAATTTGGTAAACCCTGCAGATTGCTTAATGGCTGAAGTGCCTACCACTTCAAATACTACTGCCAAAAATAGCAAAAACCAGCTCTTCATGACTTATCCTTGAATATGAATTACTTAGTGCTGGACTTTACCCGATGATGGGTTGCCATGCGAGACAATTAACAATTGTCCGAAGATTTCTCTAGAGCCAAATAATTATCTATACCTGCAATACGATCTTGCGCATGGTGGTTAACATAAATGACTGAGGTTTCCTTAGCTGCACAGATCTTTTCGATTAAGGCTAAAACCAGCTGGCGGTTGATGTCGTCCAAACCCAAACAAGGTTCATCTAAAATCAATAGCGGCGGGTGTTTAACCATAGCTCTGGCGATGAGTAGCAATCGTTGGTCACCATAAGACAGTTTATTAAAAGGCTGGTCGCCGCGATTTTTCATACCTAATAAGGCTAACCATTCATCAGCAATCTGTTTTTGCCGGTCGGTACTTTTGCTGTACAAACCAATGGAATCGTAAAAACCAGAAATAATCACGTTACGTAAGCTGGTGCCCACACGGTACTCCCACTGCAACGCGGTGGAAACGTAACCTATGTATTGTTTAATCTGCCAAATGCTTTCGCCATTTCCTCGTTGATATCCAAATACAAAAATATCGTTGGTGTAGCACTGGGGGTGGTCGCCGGTGATAAGAGATAAGATTGCCGTTTTTCCACTACCGTTAGGGCCGCTAAGTTGCCAATGTTGGTTAGGTTCAATAGTCCAGTTTAGGCCGTCAATCAATACCATGTCGGTATATTTTACGCAGATGTTACTTAGCTTCACTAAGGGCTGTTGTGGGGTTAGGGCGGGAGTTTGAGCCTCTGCATCGGCTGCTGGAACTTCCAGGTTGGTGGTTTTAAGGTGCAGTAGTTGATATAGCTCAGCGTAAGCTTGGGCGTCTTCACGCTCTACTTGATAACGTAACTCGCCTTGTTCCATGTAAGCAATATGGCTAATAAAGGATGGAATTTCGTCAAAGCGATTGAGTACCATAACCACGGGTGTGTGTTGTACCACTTGGGCAAGGTGGTTTTGTAACATGGCATGGGTGGCGCTATCGAGTCCGTCGAAGGGCTCGTCTAAAATCAACAAATCTGCATCACAAGACAAAGCCCGGATGAGCATTACTTTACGTGACTCACCCGTTGATAATTTTCGGAAGGCGCGGTCGAGTATGTAGTTTAGCTCGAACTTTTGAATTAAATCTTGTGCCGTGACTGAGTTTATTTCATCAGTAAATATAATTTCAGACACAGGGGTGCCGAGGCTTATGACGTCGACAATGTCGGCATCGTCTTTTTTAAGTTCGGCTTGAATGAGTTCGGCTTGGGCCTCAAAGGACACCCAACCAATTTTAGAAGGAATACCACTTGTGCTGCCAGCTAGGATTTCTCCATAGCCAGCTAACACAGCGGCGAGGGCAGATTTACCAGCACCATTTGCGCCGGTAATCAGCCAATGTTGATGCTGCTCGATTTGCCAATTGATATCTTTAAGTTGAAAACCTTCATCAAACTCTACGGACAAATCGTGCAGCTGCATCATAAAGAATCTCGCTTAAACGATCTTCTTCATGTCTGCCATGTGGCCACGTAAAGTAGCGCCGATAGCTTCTACAGGGTGGCTACGTAGTGCTTCGTTTACTTCGATCAAACGGGCGTTATCTACGCCATTGTCGTCTGAAGAAAGGCCACGGCCAATAACGTCTGTGTCGATGTCTTTCATGAAATCACCCAACAAAGGCAAACAAGCGTGGTTGTACAAGTAACAGCCGTATTCTGCAGTATCAGAGATAGTGGCGTTCATTTCGTACAACTTCTTACGAGCAATGGTATTAGCGATTAGCGGAGTTTCATGCAACGACTCGTAGTATGCAGAGTCTGCAATGATGCCTGCAGCAGTCATCGTTTCAAAAGCTAGCTCTACGCCGGCTTTAACCATGGCTACCATTAGGATGCCGTGGTCGAAGTACTCTTGCTCAGAGATCTCAATGTCGCCAGCTGGAGTTTTTTCAAAGGCAGTTTCGCCAGTTTCTGCACGCCAGCCTAGTAGATTAACGTCGTCGTTAGCCCAGTCTGCCATCATGGTGCGAGAGAAAGTGCCATTGATGATGTCATCTTGGTGCTTGTTGTACAAAGGACGCATGATCACTTTCAACTCTTCAGAAAGGTCAAAAGCTTTGATCTTAGCTGGGTTAGAAAGACGGTCTAGCATGTTGGTAACACCACCATACTTAAGCGCTTCAGTAATAGTTTCCCAACCGAATTGAATCAACTTAGAGGCATAACCTGCGTCAACACCCTTGTCGATCATCTTGTCAAAGCACAACAAAGAACCCGTTTGTAGCATGCCACAAAGGATTGTTTGCTCACCCATAAGGTCAGATTTTACTTCGGCAATGAAAGACGACATCAATACGCCAGCTTTATGGCCGCCAGTACCTACGGCGTAAGCTTTAGCTAATGCTAAGCCGTGGCCTTGTGGGTCGTTGTTTTCGTGAACGGCGATTAGCGTAGGAACGCCAAAACCACGTACATATTCAGCACGTACTTCAGAACCTGGGCACTTAGGAGCAACCATGATAACGGTTAGATCTTCACGGACCTTCATGCCTTCTTCAACAATGTTAAAACCATGTGAGTAAGACAAACATGCGCCTTGCTTCATTAGTGGCATAACGGCAGCAACTACAGGGGTGTGCTGTTTGTCTGGAGTGAGGTTAAGTACGATGTCTGCAGTAGGAATTAGTTCTTCGTAGGTGCCTACGGTAAAGCCATTCTCAGATGCGTTCTTGAAAGACTGGCGCTTCTCGTCAATCGCTGACTGGCGTAAAGTGTAGGATACGTCTAGGCCGCTGTCACGTAGATTTAAACCTTGGTTAAGTCCTTGGGCGCCACAGCCGATGATGACCATCTTCTTGCCTTTAAGGGCATCTACACCTTCGGTGAATTCATTCATGTGCATAAAGCGGCACTTGGCTAGTTGTTCAAGTTGCTCGCGCAAAGGCAGGGTATTAAAGTAGTTATTAGACATGGGGAAGTCCTGTGGTTTAAAAAACAATATTATAAGTCTGGTTAAGCTGGCGTAATGATACGCTTTGTTGATGTTTTCGTAAATTGATATATACGCCACATAGTGAGCCATATATTGCAACATAGATCTAAAATTGTGATAAAGTTTGGTTTATGGACATAAAACACCTCAAACACTTTTTAGCCTTGGCAGAGAACTTACACTTTGGCAAAGCTAGTGCCGCGTGCCACATTAGTTTGTCTGCGTTGTCTCGTAATATAAGGCAATTAGAAGAAGAGCTAGGTGCATCATTGTTCAATCGAGATAACCGCAGCGTGCAACTGACACCTGAAGGTCAAGCCTTTGTCAGTTATGCCCGTTCAGCATTAGGCGAATGGGATGCTATCCGTAGCCAAGTTCAAGACGCCCATGACCAACTCCAAGGTGAAGTGAGTTTATATTGCTCTGTTACGGCCGTGTATAGCTTGTTGTTTGATTTGTTTCAGCGTTTCCGGCAGGATCATCCAAACATAGAAATCAAACTTCATACTGGCGATCCAGACCAAGGTATTGCTCATGTTATTTCTGGAGAAGAGGATCTTGCTATTGCTGCTAGACCCAAGAATCTGCCCAGGGAACTGGCCTTCAAACCGATCACCATATCCCCACTGGTGTTTATCGCACCCAAAGATCAAAGCAACCTAGAGCAACCTTTAATCACCCCAACCAGTCCTAAAGAATGGTCTCAAGTACCTATGATTTTAGCGGAAGGTGGATTGTCTCGTCAGCGAACGGATGCGTGGTTTAGAGCTATGGATGTGACCCCAAAAGTCTATGCACAAGTGGCAGGTAATGAAGCCATTGTAATTATGGTAAGCCTTGGTTTAGGCATTGGTGTAGTGCCAAAAATCGTACTGGATAACAGCCCTACCATTGACCGAATACAAATATTAGATGTAAAACCGCAACTTGAAGCCTATGATGTCGGCTTGTTTGCCCTTAAAAAGAACCTTAAAAAACCCTTAGTGCGTGCCTTATGGCAGTTAGTCTCACAGGGTCCAATTGATGGAGATGAAGAATGTTTGCCCAGAAAGGTCAGGGAATGATTAATAAAGTATTTTCTAGCGATAACACCGCAGGCGCTGCGCCTAGTGTATTGCAAGCCATTATGGACGCTGGCACTGGCTCACAGCCGCCTTACGGTGCGGATGCTTATAGCCAAGCTGTCGAAGACAAACTTTCTATCATTTTTGAGTGTCCGGTTAGCGTGTTTTTGGTGCCTACGGGAACGGCGGCAAATGCGTTGGGTTTAAGTGTGCTTACATCGCCATGGGGATCTGTTCTGTGTCACCCAGAAAGTCATATCAACAACGATGAGTGCGGGGCGCCGGAGTTCTTCACCAACGGCGCAAAGCTGGTATCAGTTAACGGTGGCGATAGTAAGATATGCCCCATTAATCTGGCTAAAATAGCAGGGCTAAAAACCGGTGACGTACATTCAGTACAAACCTCTGTAGTGAGTGTGAGCCAAACCACTGAGACGGGCAGTGTTTATAGCTTAGAAGAAATTAATGTCATAGGTAATTTATGTAAAGAGCACAATTTACGATTACATATGGATGGTGCACGCTTTGCAAATGCGCTAGTGGCTTTGGAATGTACCCCCGCTGAAATGACATGGAAGGCTGGGGTAGATGTACTGTCTTTTGGCGCTACTAAGAACGGTGTGTTAGCGGCAGAAGCTATTGTGCTTTTTGATCAAAGTTTAGCCCAAGAAATGGCATGGAGGCGAAAAAGATCTGGCCATTTAATGTCTAAAATGAGTTCGATGTCTGCGCAGTTGGAAGCTTACTTAAAGCAAGATTTGTGGCTTAACAACGCCCGTCAGGCCAATACTATGGCACTGCGGTTAGGCCAAGGATTACGTTCTATTAGTGGTGTTGAAATACTAGGGGACACGGTTTCAAACATGTTCTTTTGTACGATGCCCAGAGCCATGATTGATAGTTTGCTGCATCAAGGCTTTTATTTTTACAGTGATCGCTGGGGGGAGAATGTTGTTCGTTTAGTCACCAATTTCACTACCAAAGATGCTGATGTTGACGGCTTCATTAGCGCTGCTAAGAAGTTGGCAAAGACGATCTAGAAGAAGAGCCAATAGCAACACTAAAAGGCGTAAAAGGTTTGTCTAGCGGCAAACACCAAAGAGCAAACAAAGGTGTGCTGACGGATTTCATGCCGTGCATTACATCACTAGAGTTATACACCAAGCCTCCCAGGCCTGGTGTATGCCACTCGCCATTACCCTGGCGCCATCGGCCATCACTCAGTACAAGGTATAATTCTTCTGGTTCGTGCTGGTGGTCCGGATAGTCTATATCTGGGCGCATTAAAGTAACGCCTACAATTAAATCTTGTCGCACTTCTAGCCCTTCAGGACCGATAATTTGGGCATTTACATGACTTTCCATGAAGCTTGGATTGTTAGCCACAGGCCTTTTGTACCAGGGCAGCTCATCAGCTAGGTCTATGACGCTACTAACCATGTTTTGGCACAGCGTGGGTAAACTCACACTAGCTTGTTTTATTTGTGGTAACAAATCAGACAAAGGATTTGTTCTGGGAGCATGCTGATCAACATCTCCTCGTTTACTCAGTCGTTCGATCACTGTGTGTAAGGTGGTTAACCCACCAGCATCTAAATCGCTAGTTTGTTGGAGTAGCGATAGTAAATGCTGGCGGAGGTTAGCGAGCTTTGGTTGGATGTTGTTCTGCTGCGGCATGTTTGTCTGCTATATATTCACTTGAGAGGCATCATAACCTTTTTATAGTGTGAGATAGAAGTGGGGTTTAGTTCGTCATGAAGTCTTCTACAAAAATAGCAAATAGCTCATTGCGGCTCTTAATAACATCAATTTAATCGCCCCCATTAGCCTTTGGCCGCTAACCAAGCAGTGGACGCAGCCATGAACCCTCCTACAACCCAGAAGGTTACTGTTAAATCTTGAGTGAAGTAGGCTGCAAGCCCTAATACTAAAGCACCAATGGCGTAACCTAAATCGCGCCAAAAGCGGTAAATGCCAATGGCAGTGGCCCGCCACTGTGGTTGCGATAAATCCACGATTGCGGCAGATAGGTTAGGGTAAAGTAACGCCATGCCAAAGCCAGTAATCGCTGCACTGATAGACCAGCCCATGCTGGACTCAAGCATAGGCATTAATACCACACCAAATGTGGTAATCATCATGCCAGTGACATTAAGTCGTTGGCGGCCAAACTTATCGGACCAGTGCCCCGTGATCAATTGACTAGACCCCCACACTAAACCATAGATAGAAATGATCCAGGCCGTTAATGGCAAGTCTTGAGTTTTTTGATACAAAAATATGGGGTATACAATCCATACTAACGCATCTACAAATTTTTCCACGCAACCTGCTTGGGTAATGGCTAGTAAGCGTGAGTCACTCCAGCTCATACGCTTAAATATAGACCATGTAGATACCGCTTGGGTGTCGCTAGTGGCCGTATTCTGTGGTGTTGGGTACAAAGCTGATGAATGACTTTCCGCAATGTTGATCCATGTGAGGGTGAAAGCAATACTAATGATGAGCAAGCCAAATACTAATAATCCGGTTTTGAGACCTAACCACTGGCTGATGTAAGCGCTAGCGAGTCCACCTAGAGCCACGCCAGTGTAGCCTGCAAATTCATTCAAGCCGATGGTGAGGCCGCGTTCATGATCTGCAGTAATGTCTAGCTTGGCCGTTTGAGTCATAGACCAAGTGAGGCCCTGGTTGATACCCAAAAGCACAGTGGCAAAGACTACCCACGCCCACGATTGAGCAAAATAAAATAATACCGGAATAGGCAAGGCAATAAGCCAGCCTGCAAGATGAACAGGCTTGCGGCCAATTTTCTCGGCCCAATGCCCAGCTACAAAATTCATGCTGCCTTTAACCACACCGAAGGCAATTACAAAAGTACTAAGTAGTAAAAGCGAATCTTTAGCTAAACCAAATTCCTGCTCAGCTAAAGGCGCGATTACAATACGTGTGGTGCCCAACATTAGGCCTACAAAAAATACTTGTAGTAACCACTGAAAAACCTGAGGGAAATTGTTCTTCAGCCCAGCGGTGAAGGGCTGGGTGTGGAGTGTAGCCATGGTGTAATACCATTTTATAGTTGATTAATAGTTGATTAATTGTATATTAGATTAATCTAAATAAAATGACAAGTCGATGCTAGGCTATAATAGAATTGATCGCTATTAGCCCCATAAGTCACTTGTGTGGCACGCATCAAACTGCTAGATTTGTGGCACTTTCTATCGTTACAGTAATACCTATGAATCCTACTAATCACCCTATAGATGCCACTACACCAGCCACAATGAAAGGTGTGCAGTTGATCGGCCATGGCGGCTTAGATCAGTTGGTGTATCGTGAGGATATTCCAACACCTCAGCCTAAAAAGGGTGAGGTGTTGCTTAAAGTGTTGGCGGCAGGGGTGAATAATACGGACATTAATACCCGTATTGGCTGGTACTCTAAACAAGTCACTGGCGACACCAATAGTGGTGCCGATCAAGGTTATGATGAGCTAGATGCTACCACTGCCACATGGTCAGGTAGCGCATTACAGTTGCCGCGTATTCAAGGGGCAGATGTATGTGGAGAGGTGATTGCCGTGGGTACTGGCGTAAGCAGTGAGCGTATAGGCGAGCGTGTTCTTGTCCGTACCATGCAGCAGCATCCAACAAAACCGTTCGTATGTATTACTTTTGGCTCTGAATATGATGGTGGTTTTGCGCAATATACCTGTGCCCTGAGCAATGAAGCGTATGCGGTAAATACACCTTGGAGTGATGTTGAATTGGCATCTATTCCTTGCGCGTATTCTACTGCCGAAAACATGCTCCACAGGGCCGGTTTAAAACCCGGAGAGCGAGTATTAATCACGGGCGCTTCTGGTGGTGTGGGTTCTGCTGCAGTGCAGTTAGCAAAGCGTCGTGGTGCTTATGTGATTGCCGTTGCAGGGGTGACCAAGCACGATGATGTTAAAGCCTTAGGAGCCGATCAGCTAGTTGCTAGAGGTGATGACCTTGTTGCTGCTATTGGCGCTGATGCAGTAGATGTAGTTGTCGATTTGGTGGCTGGGCCAGATTGGCCACAATTGCTCGACGTATTGCGTAGGGGTGGCCGCTACGCCACTTCTGGTGCCATTGCTGGGCCTATGGTTGAATTGGATGTGCGTACGTTATATTTAAAAGACCTCACTTTCTTTGGCTGTACGTATCAAGACCACATTGTATTTACTAACTTGGTGAGCTATATCGAAGCAGAAGAAATTCGTCCAGTGGTGGCTCACAGCTACCCACTTAAACAAATTCACCAAGCCCAAACAGACTTCTTGAATAAAGGGTTTACAGGTAAGCTAGTGCTCATTCCTGAGGCTTAGTTATCCCTCACACCCCTGCGGCTCAGTACAATACCACCCAGAATGAGTAGTAATCCAAACACCATTGCTTCGGTCAGAGTTTCACCCAACAATACAACACCAAACAAAACGCTGAATAAGGGGACTAGATACCCCACTTGGGCTACGAAGGTGTAGCCGTATTGCCGGATCAAGTAAAAGCGCACAAAAAAAGCAGCGCCTGTGGGTATTAAACCCAAATATACCAGAGCAATAATGGCTGAGTCAGGCATGCTTTCAATGCTGCCTAGGGGATTTTCTAACAGCAGGCTTGCGGGCAAGGTAATAAGGCAGCCTCCCAAAAGAACGCCGGCGGACAACATGGCACTGCTAATGCCTTTAACTCGTTTAACCATGGCACCTGAAATGACGTAGGACGCCGCCGCAACAATAATTGCTAGCTGAGGTAATAAGTCTCCCACGCCTGTGCTGAAAGCATCTAACCCAATGACATACAATACGCCAATAAATCCAAGTACAAAGCCTACCGCTTTATATCGGGTTATGTGTTCGTTGGCACTGGTAAAGTGGGCTAGGAGTATCGCAATTAAGGGGCCAGTGGCCATGAAAATTGCTGCTCTACCGGAATCTAATGATTGCTCGCCCCAAGGTATTAGGAAAAATGGCAGGGCGCAATTGAAGAAACCAATCAACAAAAAGCTCATCCATATCGAAGCAGATCGAGGTAATCGCTCCCCTTTCATTAAGGCGTAGGCCAGCAGCACTAAAGCAGCAATCAGTATGCGCCCAGCAGCAATGCTTATGGGCCCAAACCCCTCTAAGGCATACTTGATAGCCTGAAAAGATGAACCCCACACAGCCCCTTGTAAGGCGAGTAAAGTATAGGCTTGAAGACCAGGTGTTTTGATCATCGATATAACTCAGTTGTAGTGATGCTGGGCATCACCAATGATAGATTCCACTGAGCAGCTCCACCGCATAAGCTGTTGATCTTGTCCGTGGCCCATCATAATTTGTAAGCCTAATGGCATATCATAATCATCCAATCCGCAAGGCAGTGTGGCCGCACAGAGGTGCTGTAAATTGGCTACTTGGGTATTGCGCAGGGCTTTGAAATTACGCTCTTTATAATGTTCCATATTGGCTTCTACATAGGCCAAGGTTGGCGCGCTTATGGGACACGTTGGGCACACAGCAAAATCGACGCTTTTTAGCACTGCTTCTGCGGCTTGGTTAAACGTTTTTACAAGCTCGTTTTTCTCAATAATTCGTGCTGGCGCATCGGCCATGTCAGTCTCTGTAAGATGGGCGAAACGCATTTTTGTACTTGGAGCCAATTGATCAAACCATGGCTTGCGGGCTTCAGTTTTGATAAATGCTGGGAACTCTAGCGCTGAGAAGCCACCTTGTAGAAACAGTTGATAAGTCTCTTCTAGATATGGCCAATCCAACTCTACTAAAACTGCACCAGCAGCTTCCAGTTGTGCTAACGCAGCAAGTACTCGCGTATCGATACCACCCTCACAGCCCTCAAATAGTGCCGTGATGACACCAATACGAGCGCCTCGAATGGATATTTTTGTAAGTGTATTTTGCTCAATAAACGCCTTTGGGTTATTGCTAGTAGCTGGGTCGAGCACCGCAAAACCCCAGAGTGCATCGGCAGCACTTAAGGCTAGAAGCCCGGCGGTATCAACAGTGGGTGATAGCGGTACAATACCGTCTTTCTCCCACCTGCCAGCGCTTGTTTTAAGGCCAAATGTGCCACAAAACGCCGCTGGAACACGCACCGAGCCTGAAGTGTCTGAACCTAAAGCCAGTTGGCAAGCCCCCATCCACAATGACACAGGAGCGCCAGAGCTAGAGCCACCAGGTACCCGATGTTGCTTGGTATCGAATGGGTTAACTGGCACTGGCCAGTGAGGGTTAGTGCCCAGACCACCAAAGGCAAACTCTACCGTATGAGTTTTACCGCACACATGCGCACCGGCATCTGTAAGGCGTTTCACCAAGGTGCCAGATTTGTTAAATTCCTGCAATGCCAGAGAAGAGCCAGCATAGGTATCAAATCCAGTCACACCATAAAGGTCTTTCACCGACACGCTGACGCCCGCTAATAATCCTTGAGGTGCTATGGATGGCGGTTTTCCAATGGACCTAAACGCTTGCAGTTGCGGCTGATGTTGGTGCAGCTCGCTGTAGGCGTCACCAATTAAAGTGAGAGGGTGTGTTTTTTTATTAACGACTAAGTGATGAATTTTCTTGATGCTCAAGGTCGGCTTATAGTTCATGAATATGCAACCTGCATTTGCTCAAACACTTGCTCTCGTTGTTCTAACGTTTTAATTGCATCTGGACCTAAACGGCGCGCATAGGCAGTGAGAATAGCTTCAATGAGCACCACCCAGGCGGCTGTGCTGTTGCTATAAAAACTACCGCTTGTAGGTATGGTAAATAGGCAGTTAGCATCGCTACTCATGGGTGCTCCGTGAGTGTCTGTAAACACCATAGTGGGGATTTCCATCGCTCTCGCTTGGCGACAACAATCAACCGCAATACGGCTATATGGGTGGCTTCCAAATACAATAAGTAAATCTTGCTGGTTCAATTGCGCCAGGCCATGGGGAACACCGTGGCCTGAATCTCCCAATACGCCAACACCATCCCGTAACAGGCCTAAACAATAGGAGAAAAATGTTGCAGTTGAGTAAAACTGACGTTGTGCAAAAGTGCGTACGTGGCGTGCATTTTGTAAAAGTTCTAAGGCTTCTTGCCACTGATCTGTAGAGACCTGTGACATCATTTGTTGAATGTTAGCGATTTCTTCTTGTGCAACCTGCACCAGCAAGTCGGAATCTTGATCCTGAGATTGATGGGCTCGTTCGCTGTAGAAGTGGGGTTCTGCTAGATGTTGACGGAAAATGTTTTGTAAGGCGTTAAAACCACTGTAACCTAAGCGTGTGGCAAGGCGGGTTAGGGTAGATGCGCTCACTCCAAAATTTGCAGCCAGTTGATTAATGGAACTATGGGCTGCGGTATCTGGACTGTTTACTAGATCTAGCAATACTACGTAGGAGCGCTGCCCCAGTTTAATTGAACTCTGTTTGGCGGCAATAGCAGCGATCACTTTCCTAAGCTCCGGAAGATCTGCTGCCGGTGGTATGGCTGTTTGATTCATGCCTTAAAGTACTCCCAATTAAAACGCTGGGGTGATTATCGCTCAATCTGGCCCAACACAAAAGCAAATATAATTCCTTTTTATTGCAAAATGCAAAAAAAGTTGCATAATAGGGCTTCGCAACACCCCTCTGCATGAGCAGATAGGTGCGAGTGAATCATCTGCACAAGGAATACTTCATGAAATCAATAAAAAAAATCACCATTGGTGCCGTGGTTGGTACGGCGCTTTCGATTATCAGCTTAACTTCTCCGATAACCAATGCAGCAAGCACCTTTATTTCTATTGGTACAGGTGGCCCTACAGGCGTTTATTTTGTGGTGGGTAACTCAATATGCCGTATGGTACACAAAGAGGCTGCAGAAGGGCGTAAGAGCGGCCGCAAACATGGTATTCGTTGTGCTGCCCCATCTACGGGCGGTTCAAACTATAACATTGGCCAAATTGGTGAAGGTGAATTAGATTTTGGTGTTGCTCAATCTGATTGGCAGTACCATGCATCTAATGGTAGTAGTAAATGGGAAGGCAAAAAGCAAAGTGACTTAAGGTCAGTGTTCTCAGTGCATCCTGAACCTTTCCATATTATTGTTGGCAAGGACTCTGGCATAAACAACTGGGGAGATTTGGTCGGAAAACGGGTAAATATTGGTAACCCAGGCTCTGGTCAAAGGGGCACCATGGAAGTCTTAATGGAAGCTCACGGCATCAGTAGCAGTGATTTTAAAATTGCCACGGAATTGACTTCTTCGGAACAATCTAAAGCGTTGTGTGATGGTAAAATTGATGCTTATGGTTATACCGTAGGTGTGCCAAACGCGGGTGTTTCCATTGCAACTGATGGTTGTGATGCACGCATTATTAACTTGAATAGTGATGTTGAAAAAGGATTAGTTAATAATAATCCTTATTATGCATTTGCCACTATTCCAGCGGGCACCTACAAAACCAGTAGCGAAGACATCACTACATTTGGTGTAAAGGCGACTTTTGTGAGTTCTGCTAAGGTTTCTGCTGATGTGGTATATGAGCTAGTACGAGCAGTATTTGAAAATATAGAGGACTTCCGCAAACTGCACCCTGCATTTGCTAACCTTACTTATGATCAAATGATTAGCGATGGTTTAAGTGCACCGTTGCATGAAGGCGCAGTGCGGTACTATAAAGAACAGGGTTGGATGTAACCACCCCATACCTGGGCTGGAGGCTTAGGGGCCTTCAGCCTGGGATTTCAATTACCAAACTTGAGTCCTTCTCATGACTTCAGATCCTCAGTTATTGGCTGAAGAGATCGAGTTCCAATCCAAACCTCTACAAGGTTCATGGGCCATACTCGTCTCCATAGTAGCGTTGTCCTGGTGCCTATTTCAGTTGTGGATAGCGTCACCTTTGCCCTTCAGTTTAGGTTGGGGCATCCTAATTGATGTGCCAAAGCGGGCTATTCATCTTGCCTTCGCCATGTCCTTATGTTTTTTGCTGTATGGCGCAAGAGAAAGCCATCGTAGGCGTACTTATGTCGCTAAGTGGGACTTGTTTCTGGCAGTCCTCGCCGTTGCCGTTACCTTATATGTACCCTTAGCTTACGCAAATATTGTTGAACGGCATGGTATGTTGCTCAATGTGTCTTGGTTAGGCATCAATTGGCCTGTCGAAATGATCATAGGCGTTGTCGGTGTGGTCTTGTTGTTGGAAGCTACTCGCAGAGCCTTGGGTTTACCATTGGTGATAGTGAGTTCGGTATTTTTAATCTATTCCATATTTGGTCAGTCCATGCCCGAACTGATCTCTCATAAAGGTGTTTCTCTTGAACGGCTTGTGGGGTACCACTGGTTGGGTGGAGAGGCCATTTTTGGTATTCCTCTAGATGTGTCAGTTAGTTTCGTGTTCTTGTTTGTACTTTTTGGTGCATTATTAGAAAGAGCTGGCGCAGGTAAGTACTTTTTAGATTTGGCGTTTGCGATGGTTGGGCGCTATCGTGGTGGGCCTGCTAAAGCTGCAATTCTAGCCTCTGGTATGACGGGCACTATTTCTGGGTCGTCCATTGCCAATGTGGTGACTACTGGTACTTTTACTATTCCAGTGATGCGTAAAATGGGTATGCCAGCTGTTAAAGCGGGTGCTATCGAAGTGGCCGCCTCTACTAATGGACAGTTGATGCCACCTATCATGGGCGCCGCAGCATTCATAATGGCAGAGTACATTGGTATCAGTTACATGGAAGTGGTTAAGGCCGCAATTGTTCCGGCACTGATTAGCTACATGGCCTTGCTCTATATTTCTCACTTAGAAGCCTTGAAGCTAGACCTCAAAGGCATGCCAAAAGCCGACATCCCTCATTTGTGGCAAACCTTCATTGGTGGCTTACATTACTTGTTGCCAATAGTAGTGCTCGTCTACCTACTAATGGTTAAACGCTGGACTCCAGGTAGTGCGGTGTTCTATTCCATTTTATTGCTTATGGGCATAATCCTGGTACAGCATTTTTGGCGGCCAAATCAAGCTGATGATTCCACTTGGACACGCTTTAAATCTGGTGTCACTGATGTCATACAAGGCATGGTGTCGGGTACGCGCAATATGATTACCATCGGTGTGGCCGTGGCAACGGCGGGCATTATCGTTGGTGCCGTATCATCCACAGGCCTCAATAATGCGATGGTAGGTTTAGTTGAAGCCATTGCGGGGAATAATATATACCTGCTTCTAGGACTTACGGCGGTACTATGTTTGGTTCTGGGTATTGGCTTACCTACCACGGCTAATTACCTGGTTGTCGCCTCACTAATGGCTGGTGTGTTGGTGGAACTTGGTAGCGCTGCGGGCTTAACCTTGCCCATTATTGCGGTGCATTTGTTCGTATTTTATTTTGGGTTATTAGCGGATGACACCCCCCCAGTGTGTTTAGCCGCCTATGCGGCCTCAGCAATTTCTCGAGCAGACCCCATCAAAACCGGTATACAGGCGTTTACTTACGATATCCGCACGGCAATCTTGCCTTTTGTATTTATCTTTAATCCACAGTTACTACTCATAGGGATTACCAGTTGGTGGCATGGCATCAGTGTGTTCTTGGTGGCCTTAGTCGCCATTTTGAGTTTTAGCTCTGCGACCCAGGGGTGGTTATTGATCCGTAACCGCTGGTATGAAAGCCTTGTATTACTGTTAGCGACATGGATTTTGTTTTTACCTAACGCAGCTATGAACCGCATTTGGCCCGAGTATGAAGCTGTTGAATTTGACACCTTTACGCAAGGACAATTGGTTCTAACCCAGGGACAACAGGTACGGTTGCACGTAACCCGGCACACCAATTATGGTGATCGATTTAAATTATTCGTTTTTCCAGTCAACGTGGTTGGGCCATTCTCTGCAGAAAATTTAGGCATGAGTCTGGCCTACGAAGAGCAAGATGGCTGGTTCGTGCAAAATCTAAGCTACCTGAGCCCAGCGGAAGCTGTAGGCATAGACTATTATGATGCAGTAACGGCCATTGACGTTGAGTCTTTGGATCGGCCACAACGTGAATGGGCATTTGTACCTGCGTTTATGCTAATTGCTTTGGTGTGGTTAAATCAGCGCCGTCGACGCTTAAACTTAAGTGGTGATATGCATGTCTAAGAGTCCATCAAGTCACGTATTCCACCGACACTGCCATGGAGAAAAACCTATGGCAGTCAGTGGTCAAGGTTGCTACATCACCGACCATCAGGGCAAGCAATATCTAGATGGTTCCGGTGGCGCTGCAGTGTCGTGTCTGGGTCATGGTGATCTGGACGTCACCAAGGCCACGAAAGCCCAGTTAGATCAGATAGCCTTTGCTCATACTGGCTTCTTCACCTCTGAACCGGCCGAACAGCTCGCACAGTTGTTGATACAACATGCACCCGCGGGTTTAGATCGAGTCTACATAGTCTCTGGTGGCTCGGAAGCAGTGGAAGCTGCATTAAAGCTTGCTCGGCAGTATTTTATTGAATTAGGCCAGCCACAACGTAGCCGAGTGATTGCTAGGCGACAGAGTTATCATGGCAATACCTTAGGCGCTTTGGCCACGGGTGGCAACCAATGGAGACGGCAGCCATTCCTTCCCTTGTTAGTTGAAGTGAGCCACATTTCACCCTGTTATGCCTATCGTGATCAGCAACATGGTGAAACAGAACTAGACTATGGTCTGCGTACTGCCAATGAGCTAGAACAAGAAATATTGACTCTTGGAGCTGATAACGTGATGGCGTTTGTGGCCGAGCCTGTTGTAGGTGCCACCATGGGTGCAGTTCCAGCGGTGGCTGGCTACTTCAGCCGTATAAGAGAAATATGTGATCAATATGGTGTGTTATTGATTTTGGACGAAGTGATGTGTGGTATGGGCCGTACGGGTAAATTGTTTGCTTGTGAGCAAGATCAGGTAGTCCCTGATTTGTTATGTATGGCAAAGGGTTTAGGCGCAGGGTATCAGCCTATTGGGGCTATGCTTGCAAGTGATAAAATATACCAAGCTGTGGCTCAAGGTAGTGGGTATTTCCAGCACGGTCATACGTATATGGGCCACCCGGTGGCTTGTGCTGCAGCCTTGGCTGTAACTCGTAAAATACTTGATGAAGATCTATTAACTCAGGTTGTGCAGCGTGGGGAATATCTGTATGCAACCCTAACGGATGTTTTAGGTGAGCATCCTAATGTGGGAGATATCCGTGGCCTCGGTCTGTTCCAAGGCATTGAATTAGTTGCAGATCGCCCTAGTAAATCCCCTTTACCTCATAGGCTAGGCACTGCAGGAAAAGTCAAAAAGGCTGCCTTTGAAGCTGGATTAATTTGTTACCCTATGGCTGGTACTATCGATGGTGTGCAAGGAGATCACATTTTGCTTGCTCCACCGTTTATTATTAGCGAAGCCCAGATAGATGAATTAGTGGCCAAGCTAGCGCAGTCAATCAATGAGGTATTAGTCAATTGAGTAAAAAACTGCCCTTGATGGTTATGGTGGCACCCAACGGCGCCAGACGAAATGAGAAAGATCACCATGGCTTGCCTATGACTATAGAGCAAACAGTGGCTGCAGCTCTAGCGTGCCAGCAAGCAGGGGCGTGTATATTGCACGCCCATATTCGAGACAAGCACGGCAAACACAGTTTGGATGCCTTAATTTACGACGAATTGTTAGCTGAAATGGCACGCCAAGTGCCAGATATGCTAGTACAAATTACTACTGAAGCGGTAGGGCAGTACACTACTCAACAACAAATGGACCTAGTAACAAAACTGCGGCCCAAAATGGCCAGTGTAGCGTTACGTGAGTTAGTTCCTACTGTTGCCAGTGAGGTTGAGGCGAAGCACTTTTTTAGCTGGGCAGACGAGGCCCAAGTTCACTTACAGATTATTCTTTACGATGCTGCAGACTTAAAACGTCTGAATCAATTACAAAAGACGGGTGTAATACCCAGAAAAACAGACTGTGTACTATACGTATTAGGGCGTTATCGAGAGAACTTACAAGCCCAACCCTCAGACTTGAATGAATTCATGGAACCTAAAAACCAACAAGCATGGTTTGCCTGTGCTTTTGGTCAGAACGAACATGCTTGCATTACTAATGCCATCGACATTGGTGGTCATGCTAGGGTTGGGTTTGAAAATAATTTGTGGTTGCCATCAGGCGAGCTTGCTGCCAATAATCACACGTTAGTAGCTCAAGTGGTAAGCTACGCCCAAAGTCAGGACCGGCAGGTAGCTAGTGCACAGGAAGCTAAACTGATGCTTGGAGTGAGGGACTAAGTATGAGGCACTATGTATCAGATCAACTTACGCTTTACTTGAGGCTTTTACCTTAACTGACCCTAATACTACGATCACCCCAGAAACCACTACCAGAGCCATGCCAAACATGGCGCCCGGAGTAATTAGCTCATCCCACAGTAGCCAGCCTAATAAACTAGCAAAAATGACGGAGCCGTAGGTAAAGGCACCCAATTGCCCTGCAGCTGCGTATCGATAACCTTTGCTCAAAAGCAGTTGTGCCAAGGTCGCAAATCCTGCCATTAATACCATACCCCCTAATAACCAAAGGCTGGGTGTATTCCATACCAATATAGCGGGTACTAAGGAAAATAGGGTGTTAAATAAGGAAAAATAAAACACAATCACGATGCTGCTTTCGGTCAGGGTTAATTTGCGCACCACAACTTTAGCAGTGGCTCCCAATAAGGCACCAAAAATAGCCAATAAAGCCACCCATGGAGTTTGAGTGTGATTTTCGGGGTTGAGAACAACCCACACACCAATAAAGCCCACTACAATGGCAGCAATTGTCCAGCCAGTAATGCGTTCTTTAAGCCAAATAAACCCCACGATAGGGATGAACAACGGTGCTGTTTGTTTAAGTAAGGCTGCCTGCGCTAGGGGTAAATGTCCCCAAGAGTAGAACAGACAATACATGGCTACAATGCCAATCAGGGAGCGCGTTAAGTGCAAGGGTAGTCGCTGGGTTGTTATTGAACGCTTACCGTTGCGTATGAGCCAAGGTATAAAGAACATTAAACCGATGGCGTTACGCGCTAATACCAAAATCTCTGTAGGAACCTGTTTCACAAGTTCATGAATCATCACCCCTGTGAGAACTAATGCTAGTTCTGAGAGCAGTATTAGCAGGGCACCTTTGTGCAGGTCAGACAGGAGCGTGCTGTTGTAACGCATTGTTATTTATTAACCCTCTCTCCTGTGGAGTTGTTCTCTAAACAAAACGTAAAGCCCTGCCATAACCACAATTGCTGAACCCAACAGCATGGTTTGATCTACTTCTTCATTAAGAATAAATACACCTATCATCAGGCCAAATAGTAAACGCGTATAGCGCATTGGGCTAATGACAGATATTTCTCCCGAGCGCATGGCTTTAGTGGCGTAGTAGCTACCACTGGAAGCAAATAAAATCATACCTAGCAGATAGCCACTAGCCTCTAAAGAAGGTACTTTCGCTCCTCCAAACCACATCATAACTAGGCCAATAAGCACAAACGTCATAGCGCCATATAACGCCAACATGGAAGCAGAAATAGTGGTAGGTGATAAGCGTGAACCTACATCGCGCATCGACATGCCGATGACTGCCAGCACGGCGTAGAGAGAAAATACATCAAAGCTATCTACACCAGGCCGAATAATAAGTAATACCCCAGCAAACCCAATGACCACTGCCAAAAGACGGTGTATGCCCACTTTTTCGCCCAAAAATATGAATGAAATTAAAGTCATTAATAAAGGCAGGGTTTGTAAAATTGCTGATACAGAAGTGAAAGCCGAGTGGATGAGCGCTAGAAAAATGAATATTACAGTAAAGCCTTCACCCACGGTTCTTAGTAACACTGCCGGTATAAAAAATTGGCGTGTTAATACTGTTTCTTGTTTGCGTTTAGCGATGGACCAAAACAAGGCGCAGCAACCCAAACCTAGAATGAACATTACTTGCCCAGTAGGTAGTAACTCACAAGCCCACTTTAAGGTTAGATCGGCTAGAGTGAATGACGCCATGGATAGGGTCATGTATAACATGCCGGTGAGGTTTTCTGACTTGCTAGACATATGGCAAACTGTGGTAAAAAAACGATCGTCCACTATAGCTATTTTTTTCACCGATAACACTAGTTAAAATGGGTCTCTGTAAGTTTGTAATCATGGCATTAACAGATACACTTGTAGGTGAGTAGTTAGGCCTCTAATCACCCAAGTTAGAACATATGTTTGTATATAAATTGCTGTCCTAATTATTGGGTTACCGAGTAGAATGTTTAACAGCTCGGGTTTAAAGGCCATGGTTTGTAAATACATCAACACAGAAGATAAGGATTAGCGATGAGTCTCACCCCAAAGCAGCGCGTAGATCAAATTGTTGAGAATGGCCTATGCACTGGTTGTGGCCTCTGTCAGGCCGCCGCTGGAGAGCACTTAATACGCGTTGAAAAAGGCACCTCTGGTTATTTGGTGCCTATTGTGAGTGACGATATAGATCACGTTACAGCTGATTTAGTTCACCGAGTTTGCCCCGGGGTCCACCCTGTAGGGCTGCCAACCAACCTTATTGCAACTGATACAAAGGTGGATAATGTATGGGGGCCATGGCGGCGTATGGCGCGAACGTGGGCAGGGGATGCTCACCAGCGTCATGTAGGTGCAACCGCAGGTGTACTGACTGCACTTGCCTGCTATTTATTGACCTCTAAACAAGTCGATTTTATCTTGCATGCTAAACCCCATACTACCGAACCTAGCTTTGGTGAAATGCATATAAGCACTACGCCTGAGGAAGTGCTACAAGGTTCTGGTTCACGCTATGGGCCCACCGCGCCGTTGATCGCAATTGAGAAAGTGCTAGAGCGAAATCAAACTTTTGCCTTTATTGGTAAACCCTGTGATCTTGCTGGTTTACGCAACTATGCGGAAGAGGATGAGCGGGTTAATGAGCTGGTTAAATTTTGGCTCACTCCAGTGTGTGGTGGCTATTTACCACCAGACTCTACCGATGCTTTTTATCGCCGTATGGGCGTGGAACCAGAACAGGTTACTGGCCTGCGTTATCGCGGCCATGGTTGCCCAGGGCCTACTCGAATTACTACCGAAGAAAAGGTGGTAGACGCCCATTATTTGGATTTCTGGGGTGACGATGAGAGCATGTGGGACATGCCTTTTCGATGTAAAGTTTGCCCTGATGGTATTGGTGAAGCGGCAGATATTGCTGCAGCAGACACATGGGTTTTGGGATCGCCCAACCGTGAAGACAGTGCCACAGACCTTGGAACTAATGCTGTGATCGCTCGTACTACGGTAGGCACAACTTTGTTAGCTGAGGCGAGTGCTGCTGGGGCATTAGTCATTGAGCGGGACATTACCCCAGATCACATGAGTATTTACCAAACTCATCAAATGCAAAAAAAGTATGCGGCATGGCCAAGGTACCAGGGTCTGCAGGATGCTGGGCGTTTATACCCTCGCGCTGAGCGATTGCGCATTAAGGAGTTAGCTGCAGAAATGCCCGACGAGGTTAATGCACAACAACGCCAAGGCACTCTAGACCGGGTTATTGCAGGCAAGGCAGACCAGCCTAAGCCCTGCCGTTAAATCCAATTTAAATCCTCAACAGCAATAAGGCTAATGGTGTGAATGTTCGTATAGTAAAACACAACCCAGTATCAATAAAACCTTGGGGAAAGGGTGCAGGTAATATGTGTGAAATTTATCGCTTTCCAGAAACGGCCAGCGATAAAGACTACAGTGTTCGATTCTCCACTGCCACTATAGAAGTGCCTGAGTCTGACTTCACTCTTTACCCAGGTTACATTAGGCATCACCGCACATTGCGGGGGGCATGTGTATTTGAGATACATGCATCAGATAACAATACGCTGATTGACCAAAGTGGTACGGTGTTTGATTTTTCTGGAGACACTCAACTCAAATGTAAATTAACCACAGCTTCTGCTTTTGCCATTAACCTGATCCATCACCCAAAGGTTCGTGTGAGTGATCGGGTAGTTCAAGTGAATGCACAAAACATGAATTTGGATGACCTGCTCACATCCTCTCTTGGGTCGCTCAACCCGAGTTCAAAAATATTCCATATTATCTATGTTATAGAGGGTGAGTTGAGGTTGGATGAAACAGCGAAAGATCAGCAGCACAGTCTAGCTGCAGGGGACACAGTTATGATAGCTAGCGACTCCACAGACCTGGGCGATCATGCACAGTGCGTTGTTGACTGCGCAGCTAAAATTTACCACGGTGTAGCAATAATATAGCTGCACTATGTTGGCCTAAGGCACTGTTGACCAAGCTAACGACAGATAAGCTTACGCTGCGATTCATACAAAACATTTTCTACAGCAGCGGCTTCTAGCGCCTGGGTCGTTCAGCTTGCGAGTTTACGAATCCTTAGAACCAAACGTTTTCTGCTTCCAGTCTTCGCCCACCTGCTTTTCGATGTATTCCCTAATCAACTGCCTTACTTTCTGTGAGGCAGTGACATCTTCTTCGCTGCACAATTGCTCAAAAAGTTGCTTCTTTTTGGGATCAATAAGTAGGGTAAGCCTTGAAGTACGGTTTTCCATAAACCACCTTTATGTTAATTAAAAGCACATTCTATTAACATTGAATTCTACTTAAACTCATGTAAAATTACAATCGTAATTACAACTAACACACATTAAGTGTATCTGCCTAGTTAAATCCACCCAAAAGCCACCTCCATATTAGTTATTCAACGTTGTAGGATTATTTAAAATGAAAAAAAGCATCGCCTTTATTGGCGGATTACTACTCAGTGCCACAGCTGTAGCATCTACTGACTCATCAGCACGTATTGATTTAACAAATCATTGGGTTGGGTGGGTTTCATTAGGCCTGTTTTTTATAGCGTACATGTTAGTGGTGTTTGAAGAGCAAATTCATTTACGTAAATCCAAGCCGGTGATGCTTGCTGCGGGCCTAATCTGGATCATTATTGCTGTAGCTTATAATATAGAGGGCGATTCTGGTGCAATAAAGCCAGCTATTGAGCATAATTTCCTCGAATATTCTCAATTATTCTTCTTTTTGTTAGTGGCGATGACGTATATAAATGCCATGTTAGAGCGTGGTGTATTCGATGCCTTGCGCCTATGGCTGGTTGAGCAAGGGTATTCTTATAGATCGTTGTTTTGGTTAACTGGAGTCTTGGCGTTCTTTATCTCACCTGTTGCAGACAACCTCACTACGGCGCTCATTATGTGTGCTGTCGTTTTAGCTGTGGGTAATAAAGAGCCACGTTTTGTCACTATAGCGTGTATAAACATTGTTGTAGGCGCGAATGCCGGTGGTGCGTTTAGTCCTTTTGGGGACATCACTACACTTATGGTGTGGCAAAAAGGTGTGATCGAATTCACTGAGTTTTTTGCCCTGTTCATTCCGTCTGTTGTGAACTTTTTAATCCCTGCTGCAATAATGCACTTTGCCATTCCTCGCGGCAAACCAAGTGCCGTACAAGCCAACAGTGTGAGCATGAAATTTGGCGGCTTAACCATTGTTTTTCTATTCCTTATGACGATCGCCACAGCCGTATGCTTCCATAATTTTTTACACATTCCACCTGTATTTGGCATGATGACAGGTTTAGTTTATTTAAAGTTATACGGTTATTACTTACGCCGTCAGTCAAAGTCATGGTCCCATGCAACCACCAACCCACCAGGATCAGTGGAAGACCCATACGACTTTGATGTGTTTGCAAAAATAGCCAAAGCCGAGTGGGACACTTTGTTCTTCTTTTACGGTGTTATTTTAGCCGTAGGCGGGCTTGGTTTTATTGGTTACTTAGGCATGGCCTCCGAGTTCATTTATGGAGAATTAGGTGCTACTAATGCCAACATCCTAGTTGGTATTATGTCTGCCGTAGTGGATAACATACCGGTTATGTTTGCTGTGCTTTCCATGAACCCAGACATGTCTCACGTACAGTGGTTATTGGTTACCCTTACTGCAGGCGTGGGTGGTAGTCTGTTGTCCATTGGTTCTGCAGCAGGTGTGGCATTAATGGGGCAAGCAAGAGGGCAGTACACCTTCTTTAGCCATCTAAAATGGACCCCCGTAATCGCCCTGGGTTATGGTGCCAGCATCTGGGTACATCTAGCGATCAATAGTTAACAGCTGCCCACGGGGAGCCTGTTAAGTTGGGCAGGCTTGAAGATGCCAAGCAAGAGCATCTTGCTGCAGGATGTAATGTATTGTTCCAGGCTGTGCTAAATCAAGCCATGTAGCCTAGCAACAGAGCCCAAGTAGTTGAGAAGTTAGGCGCCGACCTAGGTTTTTGACTACTTTGGGACCCAGATGTGAAGCAGCACAGCTGTTTCA
>Ga0308021_10000061_pt1 | contig 47101 bp, 46 predicted proteins | sample Neamet351_FD_201296 | JGI IMG/M metagenome (GOLD analysis project Ga0308021, IMG submission 201296) | Marine microbial communities from water near the shore, Antarctic Ocean - #351 | ecosystem: Environmental > Aquatic > Marine > Unclassified | place: Southern Ocean | collected 2014-10-02
AGCTTATTTCAGAAAATAACATTGAGTTTGTTTAAATAGAATTTAAAAACTATTTTTAACCACCTAAAAAAAAGCAGAAGATGGAAAATATATTATTAGAATTTAAGAATCTTGTTACCGAATTTCACACTGAAGGAACAATTGTAAAGGCAGTAAATGGAGTTAGTTTTACCCTTAACAAAGGAGAAACAATCGGTATTGTTGGAGAATCAGGTTCAGGAAAATCAGTTACTTCACTTTCAGCTATGCGATTAATTCCTAGCCCTCCTGGAAAAATTAGTGGTGGTGAGATTATTTTTCATGAAAAAGATGGAACAGCTACTGACCTTTTGGCTATTTCGGAAGAGGAAATACGTAAGTTCAGAGGGAATGATATCGCTATGATTTTCCAAGAGCCAATGACATCATTAAACCCAGTGTTTACCTGTGGTGATCAAGTGATGGAAGCTATAATCTTGCATCAAAAACTAAACAAGAAAGATGCAAAAGCATTAACTATAAAATTATTTGAAGAGGTTCAACTACCAACTCCTGAGCGTATTTTTAGCACTTATCCTCATCAAATTTCTGGTGGACAAAAGCAAAGAGTGATGATTGCTATGGCAATGAGTTGCCAGCCATCAGTTTTAATTGCTGATGAACCAACAACTGCACTAGACGTTACTGTTCAAAAAACCATATTGCAACTAATGCAAAACTTGCAAAAAGAACATGATATGGGGATTATGTTCATCACCCATGATTTGGGAGTAATAGCTGAATTGGCCGATAAAGTAGTTGTGATGTACAAAGGAAATATTGTGGAACAAGGAAGTGTTTGGGATATTTTTACTAACCCAAAGCATCCTTATACCAAAGGACTTTTAGCTTGCCGACCACCTTTGGATAAACGCTATACTTTCTTACCTACCGTTTCTGATTTTATGAAAATTGATGAAAGCGGAGAGATAATTGATAATGGTATTTCAGTAGCAGAATTTACAAAAGACTTAGCTATTCCTGAAAGTGAAAGAGTTGCAAAACACAAGACTCTTTACAGTCAGGAACCTTTAATGCAAATTAAAAATTTAAAAACTTATTTCCCAATCCGTAATGGGTTTTTTGGTGGAATAAGTGATCATGTAAAAGCAGTAGATAATGTTTCTTTTGATGTATATCCTGGAGAAACTTTAGGTTTGGTTGGAGAGAGTGGTTGTGGGAAAACAACTATTGGAAGAACGATTATTCGCCTTGAAGAACCTACTGAAGGAGAAATGATTTACAAAGGGAAGGATATTGCAAAAATGACTACTGAAGAGCTTAGACTCTTTCGTAAAGATGTTCAGATTATCTTCCAAGACCCTTACTCATCCCTTAACCCAAGAATGACAATTGGAAATGCAATTATGGAGCCTATGCAAGTACATGGAATCCTTGAAAATGATGAGCAAAGAAAGAAAAAAGTTGAAGAACTCTTAACGAGAGTAAGTTTAGACCCAGCTCATTTTTACCGTTATCCACATGAATTTTCTGGAGGACAAAGACAAAGAATTGGTATCGCAAGAGCATTGGCTGTAAATCCTAAGTTTATCATTTGTGATGAGTCAGTTTCCGCTTTAGATGTATCAGTACAAGCACAAGTATTGAATCTATTAAATGAACTGAAAGAAGAGTTTGGATTAACCTATATCTTTATTTCTCATGATTTATCAGTTGTAAAATACATGAGCGATAGGATGGTTGTTATGCAAGCAGGAAAGATTGAAGAAATGGGAGATGCTGATCAAATTTATAACAAACCCGCAACGAAATATACTCAGAAATTAATTGACGCAATTCCTGAAGGAAAATTGGAAGACATAAAAAAGCATTTGGAAAGTAAGGGGATTAAAGTTTCTTAATCCCTTTTGATAAAGTGTTTTTAAAGCACCATCTCAGGAACTTCACCATCAATAATTAGGTTAGCTTCAGTCGAATTTTTTATTTCTTCAACACTTACGCCTGGCGCTCTTTCTAAAAGTTTAAACCCCTTTTCGGTAACTTCCAAAACAGCTAGGTTAGTTACTACTTTCTTTACGCAGTTTACACCCGTAATAGGTAAGGTACATTGTTTTAAAATTTTGCTTTCACCTGCACGATTGGTATGCATCATTGCAACAATAATATTATCAGCAGAAGCTACCAAGTCCATAGCACCACCCATACCTTTTACCATTTTACCAGGAATCTTCCAGTTGGCGATATCACCATTTTCAGAAACCTCCATAGCACCCAAAACTGTAAGCTGAACATGTTGTCCTCTTATCATAGCAAAGGAAGTAGCGGAATCAAAAAGTACCGCACCATCCAGAGTAGTAATGGTTTGTTTTCCTGCATTTATTAAATCTGGATCTTCATCTCCCTCAAAAGGAAAAGGTCCCATTCCTAACACTCCATTTTCTGATTGAAATTCAATATCAATTCCGCTTGGAATATAGTTTGCAACCAAGGTTGGAATTCCAATCCCTAAATTTACATAGGTATTATGCTCTAATTCTTGCGCTATTCTTTGTGCTATTTGATTTTTATCTAAAGCCATTATTCTTTGGTTCTAACTGTTCTTTGTTCAATTCTTTTCTCGTATTTCTCACCTTGAAAAATTCTTTGTACAAAAATTCCTGGTGTGTGAATTTGATTTGGGTCTAGCTCTCCTGCTTGTACTAACTCCTCCACCTCAGCAACTGTGATTTTCCCTGCCATTGCCATAAGCGGATTAAAGTTTCTTGCAGTTCCCTTGAAAATAAGATTCCCTGCAGTGTCACCTTTCCAAGCCTTTACAAACGCAAAGTCAGCCGTTAATGCTGTTTCCAAAATATGAGGCTTGCCATTGTATTCCCTTACCTCCTTTCCTTGGGCTACTTCAGTTCCGTATCCTGCAGGAGTGAAAAATGCAGGGATTCCTGCACCTGCTGCTCGGCATCTTTCAGCCAATGAACCTTGAGGGATTAAATCCACTTCCAATTCACCACTTAACATTTGTCGTTCAAACTCAGCATTCTCGCCTACATAAGACGAAATCATTTTTTTAATCTGCTTTCTCTGCAGCAATAGTCCTAATCCAAAGTCATCCACACCAGCATTATTAGAAATACAGGTCAGTCCAAAAATTTCTTTCTGTGAAAGAGATGCAATTGCATTTTCAGGAATTCCTGAAAGCCCAAAACCACCAAACATAAAAGTCATATTGCTTTCCACTCCTTCAAGTGCCTGTTCAATATTATCAACTATCTTATTTATCATAATTTAAAATTCTTCATCAAATTCATCAGTCCCAATACTATTAGTTGCTTCTCCACAATCTAATTTTAGATCCACTGACTTTGGAATATCAAAGTCAATTGGGTAAATTCCTGATTCTAAAGTATCAGCATACACCCTCTGCATATATTCTGCAAAAACCGGCAATGCCATATTAGCTCCTTGTCCATAATGTATAGTTCGAAAGTGAGCCGCTCTATCTTCACAACCACTCCAAACTCCTGTGACCAAATTAGGTGTTATACCCATAAAATAACCGTCAGATTGGTTTTGAGTCGTTCCTGTTTTACCTCCCATTTCATTTTCAAAACCGTACTTAAAGCGTAATCTCACTCCAGTTCCTCTAGTTACTCCTGCAGCAGGGCTATACACTCCATCAACCACTCCTTGTAACATTCTTACCATCAAGTCAGCCGTTTCTTTACTCATAGCCTCTTGAGTTTTTGGTAGAAAATCTTCTAATACTACTCCATTTTTATCTTCAATTCGAGTAACAAAAATGGGTTCTGTCCACACTCCTTTGTTTACAAAAGTGGAATACGCACCCACCATTTCATAAACCGACAAATCAAAAGTTCCCAAACATAAAGAAGGTACTGCCAAAATCTTAGAATGGATTCCAATCTTTTTTGCCAAATCAACCACAGCATGAGGACCAAATTGCTTCATGATATAAGCTGTAACTGTATTGATAGAATTTGCCAAACCAAACTTTAGGGTTAATGACATTTCATCAAACTCATCTCCTGAATTCTTTGGCACCCAATCTTTTTCCAACCTCCATCTTGTTTTATCAAAAACAACAGGAACATTAGAAACCTCAGAGCATGGAGTATAACCTTCCTGCATGGCCAAGGAATATAAAAAAGGCTTAAATGTAGATCCTACCTGTCGTTTTCCAATCTTAACATGATCGTACTTAAAATGTTTATAATTTATTCCCCCAACATAAGCTTTAACATGTCCCGTTTTTGGGTCCATACTCATCATTCCACTATGAATAAAAAACTTGTTATATTTTATAGAATCTCTAGGAGAAAGTAAAGTATCTATCTCTCCATCCCATGAAAATAAAGTCATTTCTACTTTCTTTTTGAAAATACTTTTTATTACTTTTATAGACTTTCCTGCCTTCTTTAATTTTCTATACCTTTCAGAACGCCTCATTCCTTGGTCGATAATTTCATCTATTTGCTCCCATTCAAAATCATCTGGATAGGGCGCTTTTGTATAGCCCTTCCAATGGTTATTAAAATCTTTTTGTAAAGATGACATATGCGTACGCATACCTTCCTCTGCAAACTGTTGCAAACGAGAATTAATAGTAGTATATACTTTTAATCCATCAGTATAAGCATTGTAATTTGTACCATCAGGCTTAGTATGTGTTGCGCACCATTTCTTTAACTCTCCTCTAAAATACTCTCTAAAATAAGGAGCCAAACCTTCATTATGACTTGCTTTTTTAAAATTTAGAACAATTGGCTGTTGCACTAAAGTATCATATAAAGAATCTGAAATAACTTCATATTTTTTCATTTGAGAAAGAACAATATTTCTTCTTCCTTCCGTTAACTCCATTCTTCTATTTGGATTGTAGTAAGAAGGGTTTTTTAACATTCCTACTAGCATTGCTGATTCTGAAACATTCAAATCAATTGGTGCTTTGTTAAAATAGACTTGTGATGCTGACTTAATTCCTACTGCATTATTTACCCAGTCAAAACGATTTAGATACATAGTCAATATCTCGTCCTTTGTATATCGCTTTTCAAGCTGTCCTGAAATTATCCATTCCTTTAATTTTTGCATTACCCTGTCGATACCAGAGCTAGGCTTTTCGGTAAACAACATTTTGGACAATTGTTGAGTAATCGTACTCGCACCTCCTGAACTACTTTTTCCAGTTAAAGCTCCATGAATTGCTCTTAATAATGCTCTTCCGTCAATTCCTGAATGATTCCTAAAACGCACATCTTCAGTTGAAATGAATGCATTAATTAAATTTTCTGGAATCTCATTGTAGTTTGCTTTACTCCTGTTTTCAAAGAAATACTTTCCTAAAATTATACCATCTTCTGAAATAATCTCAGTTGCTAAATTATTATTTGGATTCTCTAATTGCTCAAATGTAGGTAGGTCACCAAAAACACCAATAGCTGTCAAATTAACGAGTAGAAACAAGCCAAAAAATGGACTTGTAATAATCAACCACAACAGTATCTTTCTATATCTAGTCATTTTGTTTCTCTATACTTAACCCTACAGCAAGAACATTATTTAGTGCTTGGATTTTTTCAGCCACTCCATAGCGCATTGCTTGTTCAACTTTAAAAGAATAATTTCCTTTTTTACTAAACACCTTTGAGTTCTGATATTCAAATTCAAACTCTCTTACATCACCAATTCCACCGCCCAACCACATTCCTTCCTTGTTTGCCAACATCAATTCAACTGTGTCAATTACATCTGTTTCAACAAATAAAAACAAATTCTGAAACTCATATTCAACAGTATGCCTAAACTTAATTTTAACTGTATTAATACTAGTTGTATCCGTTATGGTATAGTTGAAAAATGCTGCGCTATCAGTATTCCACTTCTGATTTTCAAAGCTTTTATATTCTTCAAAAACAATAGAACTATCACATGAAATAAACATAACTATTGTGCCAATTAAAGCTAAAGTCCGAATCATATAATTACTTTTTAATTGCGGTGAGACCCATCACAATTTCCATTTGGATTTTTAGTTTTCCCACAATGACAATTTCCTTTCTTTTTCTTTTTAAATTTTGGTTTCTTTTTTTTGTCAAAACGACCAATATTGTCTTGACCCATAGCGTCTTCAAAAGAAACTTCCTTTTGCTCAATTTCAATTACAAAACTTTCAAAGCTTGCAGGTAATTCCCCTTTCTTATTTAATGCAATAATTTTATTTACATTCTCAATGGATAGCTCAAGCAAATCACCTGGATTGTCCATATTAAAATAAAATAAGATTCCTTTAAACACATCTAATTTTACAAATTTGGCATTTCCTTTTTTCGATTTTAATTGCACTTTCGTACTTGGAAAATCTTTTAATGCCTCAGTATAACCATCTAGTTCAAAATTCAAACAACACTTTAGTCTTCCGCATTGGCCTGAAATTTTTTGAGGATTAATTGATAGCTGTTGATAACGAGCAGCATTAGTTGATACTGACGGAAAATCAGTCATCCAAGTAGAACAACAAAGCTCTCTACCACACGAACCTATTCCTCCAATTTTAGCAGCTTCTTGTCTAACACCAATCTGGCGCATCTCTACTCTCACACCAAAATTTCTTGAATATTCTCTTATTAACTCACGAAAGTCCACTCTTTTTTCAGCAGTATAATAAAATGTTGCTTTCGAATTATCTCCTTGAAACTCAACATCAGTAAGTTTCATTTCTAGTTTCGAATCTTCAATAATTCGTTTTGCCTTTACTAAAATTTCGTCCTCATTAGCTACCGCATCCTTCCATTTCTGCATGTCACTTTCTGATGCTATTCGAAATAGTTTTCTGATAGGTTCCTTTTCAACATCTCTACTTTTACGTTTTATTTGTAATGCAACTAGCTCGCCTTTCATTGTTACTTTACCAATATCATGTCCTGATTTTTCTCCCTGAACAGCTACCCAGTCTCCACTACTAATATCTATATCTTCTGAATTAACATAGAAGTCTTTCCTGTCTCCCTTAAACTGTACTTCAACCAAGTTACTATTTTCGCTTTTTGGAGCATCAATTTGATACAACCAATCAAAAACAGTACTGTTAGCAGAACCTCTATTCTCGGAAACCTCACAAGTACTACAATTACTACAACCCATTTTGTTTTATTTTATGGCAAATTTACGCTTAAGTCTTAAGAATTTCACCATTTGAAGTGAAAGCTCAAAAAATAAGATTTTTGCATTTGCGTTTCGGTTAATTGCCCTAATTGATTCTTCTAATTTTTCAGTTATCATTACACTGTTCTCCTCATGTATGAATGGTGAAAATTTAGTTAAAAAAGCAAATTCATTTTCGTTTGTTTTTAGCAAGGTATTACTCGCAAAATTATAAATTAAGCACTCCCTAACCATTTTTATAGCATAGGATAAGAATAGATTTTGTTGTTTTCTTCCCTTTAAAGAAAGATTGTCTACCCACTTTGAAATTCCCTGAACATCCATTTTGTAGGTAAGACGCATCCAAACTGAAAAGTCAGTAAACAAATCTAGTTCACCTTCTTTATCCTCCAAAATTTGAGTAATTTTTCCTAAATCAGCATTCGTTAAATTCCTAAGCTGTTTTGCTTTTTCCAATGACAAAACCTTATCACCAAAATGATTGACAATATCTTCAGATGTAAAATCAGCAATTTTAATCGTCTGTAATCTTGAAATTATAGTTGGTAAAAGTCGGGTGGCATTTTCAGTTACCAATAAAAAAATAGTTCCCTTTGGTGGTTCTTCAAATAACTTCAGCAGCTTATTGGATACCTCTAAGTTCATTCTTTCTGGCATCCAAATTAATACAACTCTGTATTCAGCCTCATAATTTTTAAGGCTTAACTTTTTATGGATATTATTTGCTTCATCTTTATAAATTGCACCCTGCTGACCTGATTTGTTTTCAGTTCCAAATGAATCAATCCAACCATTCAAAGACCCATAATAATTGTTAATTATAAAATTGCGCCACTGACCAATAAAATGGTCGCTTACTGGTTTTTGTACTTCTTTAGTCTTTAAAACTGGTATAACTAAGTGTAAGTCGGGGTGTGATAGGTTATTAAACTTTAAACAGGAAGAACAGATTCCACAAGAATCAACTGCAGATCTGTTTTCACAATTTAAAAACTGAGCATAAGCAAGCGCTAAAGCCAATTTGGCACTACCACTTTTACCAGAAAAAAGCTGAGCATGACTAATTCGATTATTCCTAACCGCCTCAATCAGTTGCTTTTTCACTGAATTATTGCCTATAATCTCTTTAAATAACATTCAAAATTTATTTCTGTCAAATATAAATAATTTGCGCTCATTTTTAGCATTTATTTTACTTTTGCAAAATGAAAAACATAAGCGACATATCTCTAAAAGGGAAAAAGGTTTTAATACGAGTTGACTTTAATGTTCCTTTAGATAAACATTTTAATATTACTGATGACAGTAGAATTAAAGCCGCCCTACCTACAATTAAAAAAGTAATTGCAGACGGAGGGAAGGCAATTATCATGTCTCACCTTGGAAGACCAAAAAATGGTTTTGAAGAGAAGTTTTCATTAAAACATACTCTTAAACACCTTTCAAATTTGCTTGAAACTGAAGTTGGATTTAGTGTCGACTGTATTGGTGAAAATACCTTAACTGATATATCAAAAATGGATAATGGAGATGTATTGGTATTAGAAAACTTGCGTTTTTACACACAAGAAAAAGCAGGAGATATTGACTTTGCAAAACAATTGGCTAACCTTGGTGATGTGTATGTAAATGACGCATTTGGAACCGCACACAGAGCGCATGCCTCTACTTCAATTATTGCTAATTATTTTCCAAACAATAAATATTTCGGACTATTACTTAGCAATGAAATAAATAGCTTAGAAACCGCACTTAAAGACCCAAAAAGACCTTTTACCGCAATTATAGGTGGTGCAAAGATAACGGGTAAAATTGATGTTATTACTTCACTTTTTGACAAAGTTGACAACCTAATTATTGGTGGTGGAATGGCATATACTTTTGCAAAAGCAATGGGTGGAAGTATTGGTAATTCATTAGTGGAGGATGACAAGGTAGCTTTAGCAAAAAGCTTAATTACTGACGCTAAAGCAAAGGGAGTTCAGTTATTATTACCTTCTGATTCAGTAAATGCAAATGAGTTTAACAATAATGCAATCATTCAACATTCTGAAATTACAAATATTCCTGATGGATTTATGGGACTAGATATTGGAAGCGATAGTATCACTCACTTTTCTAAGGTAATATTGAATTCAAAAACAATAATTTGGAACGGACCAATGGGTGTTTTTGAAATGGATAATTTTTCAAATGGTACTAAACAAATTGGGGATGCAATATGTAAAGCAACTCAAAATGGAGCATTTTCATTAGTGGGCGGGGGTGATTCTGTTGCTGCTGTAAAGCAGTTTGGTTTTGCTGAAAAAGTATCCTATATTTCAACAGGTGGTGGAGCTATGTTAGAGTATCTTGAAGGCAAGCAGCTTCCCGGAGTAACTGCTATTAAAAATTAATTTTCTGATTTATTTTTTCTTTAGCTTTTTCAGCTTCCTTATCAATTTTATCTAAAATGGATTGATGTTTTTTTAATTTTGGGGTTATCGTTTTCGCAATATCAGTTAGTGGCTCAAACAATACCGAACCATTTTTTGTTTTTTTGTTTACCAAGTTATAGTCAGTAACAACAAATAGTAAAAAACTGAAAATAACTACTACTTTTAAAAAACCAAAAATTCCTCCAAACACCCTACTAAAAATACCTAATGCTAGTGCTTTTGTAAGTTTATCAACAACAAATCCTATGGCCTTTATACACAAGACACTTACTAAAAATAAGACTCCAAAAGCTAAAACAGGAACAAATTCCTGATAACCATCCAATATATCAATAAATTTTGGCTCCAAATATTCTGAAAAATTTATAGCAACATATACACCTATAAACAAAGATAACAATGACGTCACCTCTTTAACAAGTCCATTAGAAAAGCCTTTTATCAATCCATATAATAAAGGAACTGCTATTATAATATCTAAATAATTCATACCGTAAAGATATTAAAATTTTAACTTTGCATTATGGATGACTTGAATAAAAAATGGGATGCTTTAGTTTTAAAAATAGAGAGACAATTTGATGATGAGATAAACTTAAAGGCTATTCTTTATTTAATTGGTGTGCAAGAATTAAATATGGGTATTAAGCGATTTGGTCGGGAGGAAAAAGTAGATATTCTACATGTTGCAGTGTGTAAAATACTAACTCCTTTTGGATTTTATAAGTTTGATAGAGTAGATGAAGACGGATGGCCACACTGGATCGAATTAAAAGCCCTTAAAAATCTTGATGACGCAAAGCAAGGGTTACTAATGAAAGAAGCTATTATAAAACACCTAGATTAGATTTATATTACTGAAATTTCAACCACTTTTGTAGTTGTTTTCCCTCTAAGTAAACGAATTATATTATTTCCTTCATAATCATCATTACCAATTTTTATGGTGGCTTTAATGTTTAATATTGACTCTAAATCGTAATTAAACTGAACTCTACCATTAGCGTCTGTTGTATTAATTTTGTTTAAATCAGAATTTGGCAGTTCACCTGAAACAGGATTTATATTCTGATTTGGATACAACTCAACTTTCGCTCCTGAAACAACATTTCCATTTGTATCTTTCACAATAATTACAGCTATTGTGTCTTTTTCTTTTTTACAAGAAGTAAATGTAGTTGTTATCACTAGAGCAAAAACTCCTAATAATATAGTTTTAAAAATCCTATTTAGCATAATTATTGTTTCTTTGTAATTGAATTAGCAAATATATATAAATTATTGCAATGTTAGAAAAGGTAAAGGGATTACTACAAGAGGTTGAAAAATTTATTTCAAAATCAGAGAAAGAAACTGAAGAATTTCGCCTAAAGTTTTTAGGTAAAAAGGGGGAAATGAATGCTTTATTTGCTGCATTTAAAGAGGTTCCTAACGAAAGTAAAAAAGAATTTGGACAAGCAATAAATACCTTAAAGCAAAATGCTCAAGCTAAGGTTGATGCATTTAAAGGAAGTTTCAACACCGAAAAGAAGGATGAAGAAATTGATTTAAGCCGTCCAGTTTCCCTAGATAATTTAGGAAGCAGACATCCTATTTCCTTGGTAAGAAACCAGATTGTAGATATTTTTAATCGTATTGGATTTACTGTTTCGGAAGGGCCAGAAATTGAAGATGATTGGCATAATTTTTCTGCTTTAAATTTACCTGAAGAACATCCCGCAAGAGATATGCAGGACACCTTTTTTATCCAAACTAATCCTGATGTATTGTTAAGAACACATACCTCATCAGTACAAGTAAGATATATGGAGGGAAATAAACCCCCAATCCGAACACTTTCACCAGGGAGAGTGTATAGAAATGAGGCGATTTCAGCTCGAGCACATTGTATTTTTCATCAAGTGGAAGGTTTATATATTGATGAAAATGTAAGTTTTGCAGACCTAAAGCAAGCACTTCTTTATTTTGCAAAAGAAATGTTTGGAGAAAAAACAAAAATAAGATTAAGGCCTTCATATTTCCCATTTACAGAGCCCTCTGCTGAGGTAGATGTGAGTTGTAATATTTGTAACAGTAAAGGATGTAATGTATGTAAATACACTGGTTATTTGGAGATTTTAGGCTGTGGAATGGTTGACCCCAATGTTTTGGAAAACTGTGGGATTGATTCTAAAAAATATACGGGATATGCTTTTGGAATGGGAATTGAAAGAATTGCTATGCTAAAGTATGGAGTAAAAGATTTACGACTGTTTTTTGAGAATGATGTCCGTTTCTTAAAGCAGTTTGACAAGAGCATCTAAATTAACATGGGAATCGTATTAATCTGCTTAGCGGCATTTTTCGCATCACTGCTTACCTTCTTTTCTGGTTTTGGTTTAGGCACAATTTTAATGCCTGTTTTTGCCCTTTTCTTTCCACTTGAGATGGCAATCGCCTTAACAGGAGTTGTTCATCTGTTAAATAATTTTTTTAAAATGTACTTGGTAGGGAAAGAGGCGAATTGGAGAATTGTGCTGAAATTTGGTGCTCCTGCAGTAATTAGTGCATTAATTGGTGCATGGCTATTAATGTCTTTTTCAGAGACTACAGAATGGCTTACATATACAATAGGGGAGAAAGAATTTTCCATTACCCCCATAAAAGTGCTAGTTGCTTTTTTAATGTTTGGTTTTGCATTCTTGGAATTACTACCCTTTTTCAAAAAATTAGAGTTTGCAGAAAACAAATTATTTATTGGAGGTGTTATTAGTGGGTTTTTTGGAGGACTATCAGGGCATCAAGGGGCGCTAAGAAGTGCTTTTTTAATTAGATGTGGATTGAGTAAGGAAAGCTTTATTGCTACTGGAGTAATGATTTCTTCTGTGATTGATGTTTCAAGAGTTTCTGTTTATTTCACAAAATACACCTCTATTGGTATAGAAGAAAACATTAATCTAATTTTAGCAGCTGTGTTAGCTGCATTTGCTGGAGCTTTAATTGGAAAAAAACTACTAAAGAAAATCACAACTAGCTTTGTGCAAATTACTGTTGCGGTAATGATTATGCTAATGGCAATTGCTATTGGCCTAGGGATTCTTTAGCCTTTAAGAAAGGTTAACTATTATTTTTGTAATATTGCAGGCAAGTGGCAGTCGACCCTCACTAGAATAAACTATATAAATGAACATAAGGGATAAAAATATTTTAGTTATTGGGGTTGGATTAATTATTGTGAGTAATATCATTGGTCACTTTGCAGGACCATTTTCCATTTTTGCGACCCCTTTTCTTTTGACGGTAATTATTGCAGTATTAAATTTTCAGCTCTATAAATCAAATTTTCTACTAACAGTAGGTTATAACTTTGGTCTATTGCTTTTTAATGACTTATTTATACGCTTCTATGCTGGAGGAACACACGACCAAGTTGGAAAAGCTTGGATTTCTATGCTTTTTTCAATCGCATTTGTTTTAGCATTTATTATAATGATGGTATACAGTTTTACAACTGTGTACAGTCTAAACAAAACTGTCAAAATAAAAAAGGTATTAATGAATATTTTTGTGTTATTAACTTTAACAACATTAACTGGACTTCTGTATTTCTATAAAATTTCAGACATTTAAAAAAAATATAAACCATTTATTAATAAGATAAGCAATCAACCTAAAGAAAAAGATTTAATAATAACTATTCGTTTAGGGATTCTTTAGCAAATAAAAACCACCCTTTCAGGTGGTTATTTATTTCTATTTTACTTTATTCTATCTGAAGCTCCAATCATAAGTATGTAAGTTTTCTACTGAGTGACGCAATAAATCAATTGCACCTCTTACATCCTCTTTGTGTACCATCTCTATAGACTGATGAATGTGTCTCGTTGGTATAGAAACCGCCCCAGCAATACATCCTCCTGGGTTCATTCTTTGTATTCCTGCTGTATCCGTTCCTCCTGCAGGTAATATCTCCAATTGTGTTTTAAGTTTCTTATTTTTCGCTAATTCTTTCATGTATTTTACCATACGGTAATCACAAACAGTAGAAGAATCCATCACCTTAATACAAGCCCCTTCACCCAAAGCAGAAACTTGTTCTTGTTTTGTGCTTCCTGGAGTATCCCAAGCAATAGTAGTGTCTAAACCAAAACCAAAATCAGGATTTATATCCATTGAAGAAACATTCGCACCTCTAATTCCAATTTCCTCTTGCACTGTAAATACGCCATATACATCATAGGGTGGAGTTTCCTTCATTTCACGGAACATTTCAATAAGTATAAAAACAGAAACTCTATTGTCTAAAGATTTGCAATTTATACAATCTCCCATTTCAATCAGCTCACTACTTCTAGTAATTGTATCTCCTACTGAAATAATATTTTCTAAGTCTTCCTTACTTCTTCCAGTATCAATAAAATAATCTTTTATTGTAGGTACCTTTGCCCTATCTGCTGCATTCATCAAGTGAATTGGTTTACCTCCCATTACCCCAATTATATCTTCTGATCCATGTATAATTACTCTTTGTGCGGTTAATGTTTTTGGATCGAAACCACCTAAAGTATGAAAGTAAACAAAACCTTTGTCATCAATATGAGTAACAATAAATCCGATCTCATCCATATGAGCACCAATCATTACTCGTTTGCTTTCTTTTCCCTTTTTAATTGCTACAACATTTCCCATGTTGTCAATTCTAATTTCATCTACTAATGATTCTACTTCTCTTAGTACAATTTCTCTTACTCTTTGTTCATGTCCTGGCGCTCCTGCAACCTTACAAATTTCTGCTAATAATGCTGTATTTATCATTTTTGGTTTTATTTTACTTTACTTAATTTCATCATGTTTGTCATGCCTTTTTCCTGGGCTGGCATGCTGGCCAAGTTTACTACTAAATCTCCTTTTTTCAAGAAATTCCCATCTCTTAAAATTTCTTTTGTTTCTTTTATGGTTTGGTCAGTTGTCGTTCCTCTATCATAATAAAAACCTCTTACTCCCCAAACCAAGCTTAGTGTGTTTAAAATCGTATGGTTATTTGTAAAAGCATAAATAAACGCACTCGGTCTATAGCTTGACATTTTTATCGTATTAAATCCAGAATAAGTAACTGTAATTATTGCTTTGGCTGCCGTACTTTTAGCAATATCGCAAGCATGTGAACAAATTGCATTTGTCAATAATCGCTCGTCATTTATAAAGGATTTATTTATTCTATTTTTTGATATGTTATGATCACTATTCTCGACATCTCTAATGATTTTTCGCATAGTATCCACAACCTTCAAAGGATGACTTCCAACAGATGTTTCTCCGCTTAACATCACAGCATCAGCCCCATCAATAACAGAATTTGCTACATCATTTACTTCCGCCCTTGTTGCTGTAGGGTTTTCAGTCATGCTTTCCAACATTTGTGTTGCAATTATAACTGGTTTCCCCTGTGTAATGCATTTTTCAACAATCATTTTCTGATAAACAGGAACTTTATGTGCTGGTACCTCAACTCCTAAATCTCCCCTTGCAACCATAATTGCGTCAGATGCTTCAATTATTTCGTCAATATCATTTATTGCTTCAGGTTTTTCGACTTTTGCAATTACTTTGTGATGTAGATTTTGCTTATCAATTATTCTTTTTAGAATTTTAACATCATTAGCTGAACGCACAAATGACAAACCAACCCATTCTATTTTTTCTGAAAGTACAAAAGCTAAATCTTCTTTGTCTTTTTTTGTTAAACAGGGTAATGAAATTTTAGTGTTTGGTAAATTAACTCCTTTTCTTGACTGCAATAAACCTCCAAATATTACTTTTAAAACAACAGTATCATTTTTGTTTGTACTAATAACTTCTAATGCTAATTTCCCATCATCTAATAGAACTTTATCTTTCTCACTAACATCTTTAGCAAAATTAACATAGCTTATATGAATTGTGTTTTTCTTTCTTTTTGTACAAAAAATTACCTCCTCTCCTTTTTTAAGTTTTATTGGTTTTTCAAATATCCCAACCCTTATTTTAGGTCCTTGTAAATCAGCCAAAATAGCCGTATGCACATGCAATTCTTGGTTTATCTCCTTTATGTTTGCGATAATCTCTTTTGCCACATCATGTTCAAGATGAGAAAAATTTAACCTACAGACATTAACCCCTCTCTGGATAATTTTTCTCAACATCTCTTTGGATGATGTTGCTGGACCTATGGTCGCTATTATTTTAGTTTTCCTTATCATTAAAAATAAATCTATCTATGTATTTTAAATTTGCAATATCTATCTCAAAGGCCAACAAAACATCTGGAATATTTCTTAATTTATTCATAAACTCTGGTTTCTCTTGCTCCCAATAATCATTCTTCACAACCAAAAAATAATTAATACTTTTTTGATTTGGAACTAAATATCCTTTTTTAGAACGATTAGCTAATAAATCATACTCTACTCCGTCATCTGAAATATAAGTATATCTTGAAAACCACAGATCCTTCTTAATATTATGATCCTTTATTTTTTCAAAATTTAATTGCATTGAGCTATTAATATTCCAACACAACTTGTATGCTTTTATATGGCTGTTTATTCCCAGCACAGCAAAATCAAATTCTTCATCACACTCTAATGTAAATCGTGTTTTCATAATCGCTAAAATACACTATTATATGCTTTTTTAGCTGCTTTTTGTTCTGCTTCCTTAATTGATGATGCTTTTGCTTCTGCCTTTTTAATGTTTTCAATATAAACGGCAACCAAGAATTCCTGCTTATGACTAGGCCCCTCTCTCTTTATAACCTTGTATGTTGTTTTTATTTTTAACTTTTGCGATACCTTTAGTAGCTTACTCTTATAATCTGTATCGGAAAGCTCTTCAATAAATTCTGAACTATAAATATGCTCAATAATAAACTGTTCCGCTTGTTCAATTCCTTTATCAATATAGATAGCTCCAATAATTGATTCAAGCGTATTTCCATAAACACTTTTAGGGATTACTTTAAGGTTGCTTTTAATATCCGAATCTAAGAAAATTTTCATTCCAACTAAGTTCAGATGTTTTCTTCCTACTATTATAGCTCTTTGTTGTGATAAAAAACCTTCCTCCTGCTTTGGATTTTCTAAATATAACTGCTTAGCAACAATAAAATCCAAAATGGCATCTCCTAAAAACTCTAAGCGTTCGTTATTTTCCTTAATACTATAGGATTTGTGTTGTAATGCTTTTAGGTATATCTCTTTATGTACTGGGTTGTAACCTAGTATTTTAAACAAAAAAGACTTGCTCTTATTGTAAAAAGCAAGTCTTTCATATATTCGTTTTAAAAAAGTTATGATGTATATTTTTTAAATAAGACAGAAGCGTTATGACCTCCAAAACCGAAAGTATTGGTTAAGGCATAGTTCACAGTTCTTTTTTGTGCTTTATTGAATGTTAAATTCAATTTATTATCGATATCAGGATCGTCCGTAAAATGGTTAATCGTAGGAGGAACAACATCATCCTTGACTGACATAATACAAGCAATTGATTCAATAACTCCAGCAGCACCTAACAAGTGTCCTGTCATTGATTTTGTCGAGCTTATGTTTAAGTTATAAGCATGCTCACCAAACAAAGCTTTAATTGCTTTAGTTTCTGCAATATCACCAAGCGGGGTTGATGTTCCGTGTACATTAATATAATCTACATCTGTTACGGGAATTTCAGCCTCCTCAATTGCTAACTTCATAACATTATGCGCACCCAAACCTTCAGGGTGTGGTGCAGTTATATGATGAGCATCAGCCGTTAAACCTCCACCAACTATTTCTGCATAAATTTTTGCTCCTCTTTTAATGGCATGTTCGTATTCTTCAACTACAATTGCTCCCCCTCCTTCACCCATTACAAAACCATCTCTATCTTTATCAAAAGGACGTGAAGCTGTTTTTGGATCATCATTTCTTGTTGACAAAGCCATCATAGCATTAAAACCACCAATTCCCGGCTCATAAACACAAGCTTCCGAACCACCAGCAATAAAAATATCTGCTTTATTCCATTTAATGTAATTAAATGCATCAATCAATGCATTGGTAGAAGATGCACAAGCCGAAACTGTTGTGAAATTTGGACCTCTAAAATTATACTTTATAGATATATGACCTGCAGGAATATCTGAAATTAACTTTGGTATAAAGAAAGGGTTAAACCTTGGCGTTCCATTTCCGGCTCCAAAATTAATCGATTCATTATAAAAAGTTTGCATCCCACCAATACCTGAACCCCAAATAACTCCAGCTCTATCGGAATCAATTTTATCCATATCTAATCCAGAATCATTAAAGGCTTCATCCGCAACAACCATTGCATACTGACTAAACTTATCTAATTTTCTAGCTTCTTTTCTATGAATAAAATCAGTAACCTCAAAATCTTTAACCTCACAAGCGAATTGTGTTTTAAAGTTTTCAGCATTGAAATGAGTAATTGGCGCAGCACCACTTACCCCGTCTTGCAAGGCTTTCCAATAATCCTGTAAGTTATTACCGATAGGCGTTAAAGCGCCTATCCCGGTAACAACTACTCTTCTGCTTTTCATTTTAATTAGTTAGGCTGCCTCAATAAATGAAACTGCATCACCAACTGTTGCAATAGCTTCTGCTTTATCGTCTGGAATTTGGATATCAAATTCTTTTTCAAATTCCATAATAAGCTCTACAGTATCTAAAGAATCAGCCCCTAAATCATTAGTAAAACTAGCCTCATTAGTTACTTCACTTTCGTCAACTCCTAATTTGTCAACAATAATTGCTTTTACTTTTTCTGCTACATCAGACATATCAAAATGTTTTAATTATTAAGGTGCAAATAAAACTATAAATTAAGGAACTCGCAACTTTTCCTATTTTCTATTTTAACATATCTTTGTTTATACTATTTTTGATGAAAATTTAATAATGCCAAAAAAACTCGCAATATTCGCCTCTGGGTCAGGCTCAAATGCCGAAAATATCTGCAATTATTTTGCTGACTCATCTGATATTGAGGTAGTTTTAATTTGTACAAACAAGCGAGATGCCTTTATTGTAAATAGGGCTAATAAACTGAATATTCCAGTATATATATTTACCAAATATGAACTGAATAATTTTACTGATTTGCATAAAAAACTGCAAAGTATTGATGTTGATCTTGTCATATTAGCTGGATTTTTACTTAAATTACCTACAATAATGGTCGATAGTTACCCAAATCGTATTATTAATATTCACCCTTCTTTATTGCCAAAATATGGTGGAAAAGGAATGTACGGCAGCAATATACATAAGGCTGTAATTGAAAATAAAGAAACTGAAAGTGGAATTAGCATCCATTTTGTGAATCAAAACTATGATGAAGGAGAAATTATTTTGCAAGAGAAATGTGTTATCTCTACTAATGAAACTGTAGAAACACTAATACAAAAAATACATAAATTAGAGCACACATATTTTCCTGGTGCAATTGAGAAAACCCTTAAAAAATTATAATTATGAACATCTCAACAACCGAAATACTCCCTGCTACAATGATTTTATTTGCTGTAATTGATATTATTGGCTCAATCCCAATCATTTTGGATATAAAGAAAAAATCAGGGATTGTTTATCCTGCAAAAGCATCATTAGTTTCACTAGTACTTATGCTTTTATTCCTATTTATTGGTGAAAAACTAATCCTATTCATTGGTATTGATGTAAACTCATTTGCTGTAGCGGGCTCGATTATCTTATTCGCATTGGCTTTTGAAATGATTTTAGGTATTAATATTTTTAATAATGATAGCGCTACTCCAAAAACCGCATCAATTGTTCCTTTAGCCTTTCCTATTATTGCTGGCGCTGGCTCCATGACAACTATCTTATCCTTAAGAGCAGAGTTTGATTCTATAAATATTATGATTGCAATCATATTAAATATTATGATTGTTTATATTGTATTGAAGCTTACCTCCAAAATTGAAAAAGTACTTGGTGTTGGAGGTGTTGCTATATTAAAAAAGGTATTCGGAATTATCTTATTAGCAATTGCGGTAAAATTATTTAGTAGTAATATTAAAGTTCTATTTAGCTAATGAGTATTATAATTTATACGGATGGTTCAGCTAAGGGAAACCCTGGAAATGGCGGATATGGAATTGTGATGATGAGTGGTGTCTTTAGAAGAGAGTTGCAACAAGGGTTTAGGCTTACAACCAATAATCGTATGGAGTTGTTAGCGGTTATAGTTGCTTTAGAAAGCGTTAAAAAGGAAAACTCAGCAATAACCGTTTATTCTGATTCAAAATATGTTATTGATTCGGTTGAAAAAAAATGGGTATTTGGATGGGAAAAGAAAAATTTTAACAAAAAGAAAAATCCTGACTTATGGATTCGTTTCTTAAAAATATACAGAAAACAAAAAGTAAGTTTTACCTGGGTAAAAGGTCATGCTAATAATAAAGAAAATGAAAGGTGTGATGTATTAGCTGTACAAGCAGCTGACTCCAACAATCTTCTTATTGATAATTGGTATGAAAACAATGTTAAAAATACTGGTTCTTCCTTATTTTAAAGGAATATCAAATTTAACTAGCTTTACAAACTCATTTATTCTTGAATTAACATCCTCTTGAGTAATTTCTGTTAATTTCTGTGTTCCAAATTTTTCAACACAAAATGATGCCATTGCTGAGCCGTTAATAACGGCTCTTTTCATGTTTTCAAAAGAGATGTCATTTGTTTTTGCCAAATAACCTATAAATCCTCCTGCAAAAGAATCTCCAGCTCCAGTTGGATCAAACACATCTTCCAAAGGTAAAGCTGGTGCAAAAAAGACTTCTTCATTATTAAACAGAAGAGCTCCATGCTCTCCTTTTTTAATTATTAAGTACTTAGGGCCCATTGCTAAAATTAGTTTTGCTGCCTTAACTAATGAATATTCTCCTGAAAGTTGCCTTGCTTCTTCATCATTTATAGTTAGTACATCAACTTCTTTTAAAGCTTCTTTTAAATCATCCATAAAAAGATCCATCCAAAAATTCATAGTATCCAATACAACTAGTTTTGGTCTTTTCTTCATCTGACTTAACACCTGTTTTTGAACACTTGGCATTAAGTTTCCAAGCATTAAAAATTCTGATTCTTGATATTTTTCAGGTACAATTGGGTCAAAATTCTCTAATACATTTAACTGAGTATCTAAAGTATCTCTGGTATTCATATCATTATGATACTTTCCTGACCAAAAAAATGTTTTTTCACCTTTTTTTATTTGTAAACCATCAGTATCTACTGATTTGTTTTTAAGCATTTGTATTGCATCTGAAGGGAAATCCTCTCCAACAACAGATACTAAATTTAAGTTTTTAGCAAAAAATGATGATGATAAACAGATATATGTTGCTGCTCCACCAACTATTTTATCTGTCTTTCCAAAGGGGGTTTCTATTGCATCAAAAGCCACTGTTCCTACCACTAAAATACTCATAATTATTTTTTTTGCAAATATATTTTATTATTTCAACCTTTGTGTTATTTTTGCAGCCGTTTTAACAACACTCCTCCTTAGCTCAGCTGGTTAGAGCATCTGACTGTTAATCAGAGGGTCCTAGGTTCGAGTCCTAGAGGGGGAGCAAACAAAAAGTCCAGCTATTTAAGCTGGACTTTTTGCGTATTAACCAAAATTGTTTTGTTATATAAAGACTACTCTTTTGATTTCTATTTACTTACAACAATACTATTTTCATTTGTAATTTTGTTTTTAAACTCTACCCCCTCAGTGTTAAATACAATTATATTGTTAGAAGTACATATCCATTTATTATCAAATGCATCTACAAAAAGGCTAATTATTAATGATCTTTGATTTTTTAATCTATGTTTTTTCCAAGAATCACCTTCATACGAAATCACTCCTTTTTCAGTACTAACCCAAATTCTATCATAATCATCACAAACTATTGATTTAATAATATTTGTTTTTAATGGCGTATTTCTTTTATTAAACAACACCCATCTATCATCCGTAATTGTTACTACTCCCTTTTTAGTTCCTATCCATTTTTTATTTTGATTATCAACAACAATACTCCATACATGATTATTTGGTAATGACGAATTCTGTGTGGTGAAAACCCTCCATATATCATCACTATAACTGTATAGTCCATTATTTGTTCCCAACCAAATAGTCTCATCATCATCAAAATTAAGAGTTATAAAATCATCATCCTCAATATTGTTTTTAATTTTACTTAACACTACTTCAAAATCATTTTTATACCTAGTCAATCCCGCAGAAGTTGCAAGCCAAACCACCCCTTTATTTATTTTTATCTTTCTTATTTTGTTAGAGGGTAGCTTACTATTCTTTGTTGTAAAAACCTTCCAATTATTATTTTCTATCACCAACAAACCCTCTGTTGTGCCAATGTATTTTGTTGTGTTTTCTATTTCAATACATAATATTTTATCTGATGGTAATTTACTGTTTTCTGTATTTAAAGTGACCCATCTTTCTCCATTATAACAAATTAAACCCTCAAGGGTTCCAATCCAATTTAAACCAGTTGCATCAGTAGCAATTGCAGTTATACTTTTTCCCGTAAGAGGGGAGTTTTTAGTTGAAAACAATTTTTCACTATTTGTTTGAGAAAACAAATAAGCAGGAATGATAAATAATATTAATAGTGTGTGTTTCATTGTTGTTCATACTTATAAAGTATAAACGATTTAGAAATGGGATTAGTTACGCTAATAGCATTATAATTACTTTTTCTTAAACAATCTGCTTTTTCCCTTTTTAGATTTTTTACCTAGATTTTTTCCATCTTTATACAAGACTAACTTCCATTTTGATTTCTTTTTTGTCTTGGCTGAATTTTCATAATCGGAACAAGGAAGGGTGGCTGTCCCATTAAATGTCTTTTTTGTTCTGCATGAACTAAATATAATAACACTTAACAATAAGATAATGATATGTTTACTTTTCAATAGTCTCACTTGGTAAAATTAAACATATTTTTGCTACTTACATTATGAAAAAAAATAAAAAAAATAAAAAATCGGGAAAAGGAGATTTTTCTAACTCAAAACTATTTGAGTTAATATTATTAATTTTTAGAGAAAATCCAAATAAAAAATTAAATTATAAGCAGGTTTCTAAAATATTGAAGGTGAAAGAAATGGGTGTAAAAATCCAGATTATTGATGTGATAAAAGAAATGGTTATTTCTGGTACGCTAACTGAAGAACAAAGAGGTTCTTATCGGTTATTAGAGAAAACATCAACACTTATTACAAGTATAAAAAACACAAATAGTAGGGGTTCTTATGCAAATATTGATGAAGAAAATGAAGTTTTTATTCCAAAAGAATATGCTCAATTTGCATTAGCTGGTGATGAGGTTGAAGTATTGCTTTTTCCAAAAATAAAAAATAAACAAGAGGGAGAAATAATTAATATTATAAAAAGAAGAAAGGAAGAGTTTGTAGGAATAATTGATGATTCATCTTCTAATTATTTTTTAATTACTGATGATAGAAAAATTTCATTTGATGTTTTTATACCACCTAAAACAATAAAAAAGGAATATCTTAACAAAAAAGTAGTGGTAAAAGTTGAGGGTTGGGATTCAAAGTATAAAAATCCTATTGGAAAAGTAATACAGGTTATTGGTGAAATTGATGATCATAATACTGAAATAAATTCAATTTTATATGATTATGGTTTTTCTCCTAAATTTCCTGATAAAGTAGAAAAAGAGGCAAATAAAATTACTAAAGAAATTTCAAAAGAAGAGATTAGTGAGCGACTTGATATAAGGAAAACAACCACTTTTACGATTGATCCTAAAGACGCAAAAGATTTTGATGATGCTCTTTCAGTTAAAAAACTTAAAAACGGGAATTGGGAGATTGGAGTTCATATTGCTGATGTTTCTCACTATGTAAAAAAAGGAGGTGTAATTGATAAAGAAGCTGTTGAAAGAGCTACATCAGTTTATTTGGTTGATAGAGTAATTCCAATGCTTCCAGAAGTGCTTTCAAACAACATCTGCTCACTAAAACCTAATGTTGATCGTTTAGCCTACTCAATCCTTTTTGAGATGGATGAGTCGGCTAATATGCTTGATTATACTATTAAGAAAACTGTAATTCATTCTGATGTTCGTTTTACTTATCAAACCGCACAAGATGTTATTGATAATAAAGAAGGGGAATTAGTACCCGAACTGTTATTACTCGATAAACTATCAAAAATATTAAGAGAAAAAAGACAACAAAATGGTTCTATAAATTTTGAAAGTACAGAAGTGAAATTTATTTTGGATAAAAATAATAATCCAATTGATGTATATTTTAAAGAAAGCTTATCCACCAACCATTTGATTGAAGAGTTTATGTTATTAGCTAATAAAACAGTTGCTAAACACATTGGTTTTCCTATAAAAGATGCTAAAACTTTTGTTTATAGAATACATGATATACCAGATACTGATAGAATTACAACTTTAAATAATATAGTTAAGAAATTTGGACATTCAATTAACAATGAATCTTCTAATAAATTATCTCAGTCATTAAATAAATTACTTAAAAATGTAAAGGGTAAAAACGAGCAACAAATGGTAGAGACTTTAACTATTCGTTCAATGGCAAAGGCTGTTTATACCACTAATAATATTGGTCATTATGGTTTAGCTTTTGACTACTACTCTCACTTTACTTCTCCTATTAGGCGTTATCCTGATTTAATAGTACACAGGTTATTAGAACAGTATATAAGTGGAGGTAATTCGGTAGATAAAGAAGCAATTGAAAAAATATGTAACCATTGTTCTGAAATGGAAAAAGTATCATCAAGGGCTGAGCGTGATTCAATTAAATATATGCAAGTTAAATTCTTAAAAAATAAAATTGGATCTATTTATGATGGAGTAATTTCAGGCGTTACAGAATGGGGTTTATATATTGAAATTACTGAGAACAAGTGTGAGGGTTTAGTAAAAGTAAGTAGTATTAAAGATGATCATTATATTTTTGATGAAAAAAAATATGCCCTAATTGGACACCGAACAAAAGTCAGTTACCAACTAGGACAAAAAGTAAAAATTAAAATTCAAAGAGCTGACTTAGAAAGAAAGCAAATGGACTTTATTTTAGTTTAATTATTCTTTAATTAATTTTCTCATTTCATTCCAATCACTACCTTCAAATTTAATTTGGTAAATTCCTTTTGAAAGCTTAGAAATATTTAAATATTCATTATTTGATATCTTATTTTCTAATACCAACCTACCATTAATATCATATATTTTAACAAGTGTGTTATCTTCTTTTAAATTTGATATATATATTTTATCCGTTGCAGGGTTAGGATAAATAAGTTGCATTATTTTACTATTTTCTTCAACTGAAGTTGAATTACAACTTGTTTGACAACTAGTAAGAGTACTATATTGTCCGTTTCCAGTACCAGGGTCTATACAAGCATCATTTATACAATCATATGTTACTGGAGTAAATGATGAAAGTGTTGCATAAGTAGATTGATATACTTCTTTAGTGATTACATCTTGTATCCAAACTGCAACCATTAGATTAGAAAAATTTTCTACCGAATGTTCAGTAGTATGATTAATTGGATTAGAGGCATCACTTGGTAAACGATAATTTCCTTGAAAAATATGTTGTAAATTTAAAGAAACTTGTTGCCCAGCAACTAAACTATTAATAGAAGTTCCATTATCACTAGGAACCATTTTCTTTACAACATGTTCAAATTGTGATTCTCCATTATTTTTAACATTAAGATATGTTGTTTCTTCAATAATTGCTGAGTGTACAACTAAATTATTTGAATTAAAATTTTCTAAAGGATCAATAGTAATATCTACATCTACAGTTTTACCATTTACAGAATAGATTGAAGATAAATCGATTAAACATAATTCATTCACATAATCATCAACAACTTGTTGAGTAATATTATTTCCATTTTGATCCCATCCACCATCTATTTCCATTCTTGGTACAGAATTAATTGCATAATAAGATATTCTATTTCCTACTTCAGCAGTATAATAAGGATCACCTGATCCAGGCCAATTTGCTTGATATTTTATAGAAGTAATTTTACCAGGGTTTAGAGCGAAAAGTGCCTCAGCAGTTACATTTGCTGGATTACAAGGTCCACAAGTTGAACTAGTAAAAGTTTCAATTAATGGTTGTTTTACAGCTAAAGCATTCCATACATGAATACTATCTGAAAAATAATCATTTGAAGGATCCATATCTATATTACCATTCAAATTTGAAGCCCAAATTTCAACTAAATATGAACCTGTAGTTGGTGGATTCCAAGTAATAGTATGATTAAAAGATAAAGTATCAAATAATGATATATTAAGACCTGATAAATTATCAACTATAGGAACAGATCCATTAATAGAATAATTAACATCTAAAGAAGTAATAGTTGTTGCGCTAATACTTACAACATCACCTGAAATAGTAAATGGAGCGTTTGTTAAAGCTACGTTAGAAACCGTATTTAAATTAATAGCTGCCATATCATAAGCTAAAGGAATAAAAGGTGTATGAGTATAACAAATATCATCAACATAAAATTCATGCCCTATTATCGGATATAAATCTAAAGAAGCAATTTGATTTACAGTATTAGTAAAACTCCCTAAACTTTGATTATCAATAAATAATTCCCAATTATTAGTTGTTAAGTCTGCTTCAATTTTTAATTCAAACCAAACTCCTTCAGGATAAGATGCTGTTAAATAATTTAATCCACTTCCTGTATTTTCTAAAACTATAGTTCCTAAATCCATTTTAACATCTAAACACCAAGTTATTCCAGGAGTATTATCTGCTTGAAAATTAAAATAAGCACCAGTATTTGGATTAACATATAAATTAGTAACAAATTCAAAATTTCCTGTTGTGTAAGGAGTACCAGATCCAAAAGGTAAAATAATATCTTGAGCACCTTGAGAGGCACCTGAAAATAAATATAAAGAATTACTTCCACTTGAAGATAAAACAGAACTTACATATGCATCATCTGCAAAAGGTGCATTTGTTCCATTCATTAATTCTCCCCAAGTATTCCAATCTGGTGAAGTTTGAGCAATAGGATCATTATTTTGGTAACCTTCAAAATCATCACAGAAAGTAACTTGTTGAGCTGTTATTGTTCCTACTAAAAATAAGGTAGTTAAAAATGTAAAAAATAATTTCATAATTTAAGTTTTTTATTGAGGGTTAAAAGTATAAAAAATAATTGAAAGTAAAAATTGAGTTAACAGTAATTATAATATATATAAGTATTATTTAATTTTAAATTAAAAAGAAAGATGTATATTATATATAGGTGTTAGTATGGTTGAAAAGAATAAATATATTTATTTGCTTTAATAATTTTTAAAAAACAATTGACATTAAAATATATATAGTGTTAATTATTAAATTTTAAAAATCAATAATTTAACTATTATACTAACATTATTTATTAGTTGTTAATAAAGTAAAATGAGTATAAATTTTTAATAAATAAACTTATTTTTACACCTTAATAAAGTTAATAAGTATAATTAAAACTATCAAACAAAAAACAATAATTTTACTTGACTTTAAAAAATTAGTTGAGCTTAATTTAAAAATTGAAAAAGTAAATATTATTTATTATTTTAAATTAATTAATTACTAACAATTATAAAATTGTAAATATTAATAACTCAAAAATTAGTACTAGGTTAAATAAAATTAATATTAACACCCTGTTAAAAAAATAAATCATGAAAATAGGCTTAGCAAGTGATCACGCTGGACACGAATTTAAAGAACAATTAAATAAATATTTATCTAGTAAAGGTAATGAAATAAATGATTATGGTTGCTATTCATTAGAGAGTGTGGATTACCCAGATTTCGCACATAAATTAGCAGTAAGCATTGAAAATAATGAAAATGAATTGGGTATTCAGTTTTGCGGAACGGGTAACGGAATTAATATGTCAGCTAATAAACACCAAGGAATAAGGGCAGCACTTTGTTGGAATAGTGATATTGCAGAACAAGCAAGGTTACATAATAATGCCAACGTACTTACTATGCCAGCCCGTCATTTAAAGTGGGAGGAAGTTCTACTTATTGTGGATACTTTTTTATCTACAAATTTTGAAGGAGGTAGACATGAAACAAGAGTGAATAAAATAGCTTGTACTAAATAAAAAAAAATGAAAAAAATAATAATATTATTTATAGGATTATCTACTACAGTTTTTTCACAAGATAATGTGAAATTTTCCAAAACCATAAATATAGATGATTTAGAAAAACATCTTAATATTCTTGCTTCTGACTCTTTAGAAGGTAGAGAAACTGGAAAACCAGGACAAAAAATGGCAGCTGATTATATAATGAACCATTTTAAAAATATTGGTATACCACCTTACAAAAAAGACACTTATTACCAAAAATTTAAAGTAAAGTCAGGAAGACACCTCTGTAAGTGTGATGATTGTGATGTAAATTTAGTTAAAAAAATATTAGGTAATAGAAAGAAGATAAAAGGAGAAAATGTTTTAGGTTTTATTGAAGGATCAGATTTAAAGGATGAAATTGTAGTTATTACAGCTCATTATGATCATTTAGGAAAACATGATAGTTTAGTGTTTAATGGTGCTGATGATGATGGTAGTGGTACTGTGGGCGCTATGGAAATTGCAGAAGCCTTTATGTTAGCCAAAACTGCAGGTAAAGGTCCTAGAAGGTCTATTTTAGTAATGACTGTTTCTGGGGAAGAAAAGGGATTATTAGGGAGTAAGTATTATACTGACCATCCTATTTACCCTTTAGAAAATACTGTAGCCAATTTAAATATAGATATGATTGGTAGAATAGGAGATTTTAAAGATAATCCTAATTATGTATACTTAATAGGATCGGATATGTTAAGTACAGAGCTTCATGATATAAGTGAAAGCGTTAATAAACAACATATTGGTTTGGAATTAGACTATACCTTTAATATGGAAGATGATCCTAATAGATATTACTACCGATCAGATCATTATAATTTTGCTAAAAACAATATTCCTGTAATTTTCTATTTTAATGGATTACATGAGGATTACCATAAAGTAACCGACACTGTAGAAAAAATTGATTTCAAAAAAATTGAAACCATTACGCGCCTTGTCTTTTTAACTGCTTGGGAACTTGCAAATAGAGATGATAGAATTATAGTGGATAAAAAGGGAAACTAGTTTTTAATTAACTTCATTTTTTGATTACCATATTCTAAAAAGTAAATACCTTTTTTTAAATCAGAAATATCAACTTCAGAATCGTTTAATATTCCTTTTTTTAATATTTCACCATTAATACTTATAATTTTATAGATATTATTTTTATTTAAAATTCCTTTTAGGGTAATTGTATTTTTTGCAGGGTTAGGATAAATAATTAAATCATTATTATATTCAATAATACTATTTGGTGTGGAACAGGATATGTTGGTTTCGTAACTAGATGCTGTTGTTGGTGTATCTAGCAATAAAGGACAATAACAACTATCATTAATAAGGTATTTTTTTAACCATGATAAAGCCATTCTTCCCACCTCACCCTGCCCGCCTTGCGGACTGTTTGCGATTGTATGTCCCCCAAAACTAATTTCATAAAGTAATTTATCGGTATTACTTGGAGTATAAGTATAATGTACATTAGCGTGAGTACCAGGAGGTGCTATTGCGTCAATCTGCCCACTAAAAAACAAAATTGGAATAGTATGATTTAGCATACCAATATTTATTTGTAAAGGATCAATCCAAGGGCATAAAGCAATTATAGCTTTTATATTAGGGTTTTCAACGCCAGCCAATTGTGCTCCACCCCCACCCATTGACCATCCCCCTAAAGCTATTAGGTTTGTGTCTAATTTATTAAATAATGGAGAGCTTGTTCTTGAATTTTCTGCTTTTAAACTAATCAAAGCATCTTGCAGTGCTTCTTTCCTGTCATTTACTAAATCGAATATACTATTAGTCCCTATTGTCATACATACAATGCCATGTGAAGCTAAAAATGGACCCCAGTTTTGAATACTTGATTCAGGGGTTGAATAGCCAGGAATAATAAGAATACTTGCCAAAACTCCAACTGTATTTTCAGGGTAGTAAATTGTAGAGCCATAATAATCATTACCATCTCTTATGCCATCAGATTCCAAGTAGGTGGCAACAGAATTTATTCCACTATTTGTTGTTGAACTTATCGTTACGTCACTACAATCAGTAGTGTTTTGTGCGAATGAAAAAAAAGAAATAAATAATAAGAAAGTAAGTGTAATATTTTGAGGTATATTCATTTCTCAAAACTACAAAAATTAAAAGCCCCACTCGAAAGAGCGGGGCTTTTAATAAAACTAATAAAATAGTTTGTGTTTATAAATCAAACTTAATACCTTGTGCTAAAGGTAACTCAGCAGTATAGTTAATTGTAGTTGTTTGTCTTCTCATGTAAATTTTCCAAGCATCAGAACCACTTTCTCTTCCTCCACCTGTTTCTTTTTCACCACCAAAAGCACCACCAATTTCAGCTCCTGAAGTACCAATATTTACATTTGAAATACCACAATCACTACCAGCAGTAGAAAGGAATTTTTCAGCCTCACGCAAGTCAGTTGTCATAATAGCTGACGACAATCCTTGCTTCACTCCATTTTGCATTTCAATAGCCTCTTCTAGCTCAGTATACTTCATGATGTATAAGATAGGTGCAAAAGTTTCATCTTGTACAATTTGGAAATGGTTTTCAGCTTCAATAATTACGGGCCTTACATAACATCCGCTTTCATAACCCTCTCCCTCTAACACACCACCTTCAACCAATACATTACCTCCTTCTTCTTTTGCTTTTTCAATAGCGCTTAAATACATGTTTACGGCATCTTTATCAATTAACGGACCAACATGATTGCTCTCGTCTAAAGGATTTCCAATAACTATTTGAGTATATGCTTTTGCTAATTTACTTTTAACTTCATCATAAACTGACTCATGTATAATTAGTCTTCTTGTAGAAGTACATCTTTGACCACATGTTCCTACAGCACCAAATAAAGCACCAATAATTGTAATTTCTAAATCAGCATTTGGAGTAATGATTATTGCATTATTTCCTCCTAATTCTAATAATGATTTTCCGAATCGCTCAGCAACTGTAGTTCCAACAATACGTCCCATTCTTGTTGAACCAGTAGCAGAAATTAAAGGCAATCTATCATCAGTTGTCATCATTTCCCCTACTTTATAATCACCATTTATGATACAAGAAATTCCTTCTGGTAAGTTGTTTTCTTTTGCTACTTCATTCCAAATGTTTTGACAAGCAATTCCACATAATGGAGATTTCTCTGATGCTTTCCAAACACAAGTATCACCTGAAATCCAAGCCAAAGCAGTATTCCAGTTCCAAACAGCAACCGGGAAATTAAATGCAGAAATAATACCAACCACTCCAAGTGGGTGATACTGTTCGTACATTCTATGTCCTGGACGCTCAGAATGCATAGTTAATCCATGTAATTGACGAGAAAGTCCAACAGCAAAATCACAGATATCAATCATCTCCTGCACTTCACCTAAACCTTCTTGTAAGGATTTACCCATTTCGTAAGAAACTAGTTCTCCTAATTCTTGTTTATAAGCTCTTAATTTCTCTCCATATTGGCGAACAATCTCACCTCTAAGTGGAGCAGGCTTTAACCTCCAATCTTTAAATGCAGCTGTTGCAGTCTGCATTACTTTTTCATACTCCTCAGGAGTTGTAGCTGTTACTTTTCCAATCAAGCTACCATCTACCGGAGAGTAAGATTCAATTTCAGCTCCACCACCAAAAGAAACTGAACCAGTTGAAGTACCATTGTTAGTTGCTTTTACGCCTAATACTTCTAATGTTTTTTTAATATCAATCATTGTAATTTATTTTTTTTAAAATGAGATTGCAAAATTATGAAAAAAGATGAGGTATGATTTCATATTGCCTTGTTATTCCTTTCCTTTAGTTTCTGCATCCTTTTTAGTATATAATTGTGTGTCTTCTAGCATATATTCTAAAATTGGTCGACATCTATTTTTGCATGCTGGGTAGTAGGCTCTATCCTTCTTTTCTTTATTCTCAGCAGAACTTCCCCACCAAAACTCAGTTAATGCGATTGGTTTTAATTGATGTTCAATTGCATATTGTAATAGTTTAGGAGCAGCACATTCACCCGTTGCAGCTGGAGGATTTCCATGAGATGAATTTTTAAATATTTCCAATATATTTTTCTGTATTCCCGAAAGATTAAGAAAATGATAATTCTCAAAAAGTTGTTTTTGTAAGGAAACCGATTTTTGTTTTCTTTTTTCTTTTAGATAAATAATTTCAGAAGGACTATTTGCTTTTTTAATTTGATTCCCAATCTCACTCAACTTTGTCATGCCTTTATTAATGAAAAAATCATCAACAGATTCATCAAAAACAGAAGGAATAAATTTTTCACAAATTGCATTTTTAGGTAATTTCCCTGAAACAGTTCCTAAATATGAATAAGTATTGTCTTGTTTTTTAACCACAAGAACTCCAAACATTTTTCCTCTTTGAATGCTAAAATCATAATCCCACTTTTTAGATTCTTGGGTAATGAATTCTTGAAATTCTTTTGCTGCTACTTTTGCAATATCAGGAATAGATGTACTAAAAGGATTGTTGAGGTTTGTTGGGATATTTGTGCTAGAAATATCAGCTTTAAAGTTAAAAAGGAATTGTTTATTCATTTAGTAATTTACTTAAAAGGTTCAGGTGGAACATTCTACTTTCTTACTCAAAACCAGTTACAAAGGAATATTGATCTCCCCCTCCTTAATAATTGTTTCTTCATCTTGATAGTTAGTTTATTTTTTATCAGGATACTTTAATCTTAATATAATATATGTAATTATTCCAAAACTTAAAAGAAAGGTCAGGAACTCTATGTTTAGAGTTGAAGCTTTTAATTTTTCTGAACCTATTAACCCTAATAAAATAAGAGTTGCAAAAATTGATGCGTTAAGATTGGTTGAAAGTGGAAAAGCTAAATATTTTAATAATTTTTTTGAAAGAGTATTTGACATTTTTTTATTCATATCTCTTCTTGTTTTAGCATTGAGAACAACCTCATTAGATTTAATTACCATCATACCGGGATTGATTAGAAATCTCCATTTCCTAGTTTTTGGTATTGTTAAAACCTTGGATAGAATTTTATCAATTTCAACAGAAATAAATTCAATTGAGTTAAAATTAAATGTTTTATGATAATTAGATAATGAATACTTTTCTTCCCAATCAACTACTTCTAACAACTGATTTGATGTGGTTTGGGTTAGTTTTTTTTCAGGAACAACTAACACATAAAAGCCATCTCCCTCATTTAAAATATAAATTAAATGACCTACTGTTGTTATCGTAAGGCAGTGGCCCCTACCCCTTTCTTTAATTGTGAAAAGGTGTTGTTTTAATATTTCAGAGTTAGATTTATGCAAAAGAAGTTATTAAATTTAGTAGTATTTTTTATGACTGCTAACCAATGTTGTTTACAAAGGAATTTCACCTTCCTCCAACAACTTATCCTCTTCATATTCCCCAATTTTAGCGAGTTTGTTTTTATTGCTAATCATTGACCAAGTCATAATAAGGCAACTTATCAAAATAACAAATAACAACACCCCCTGAAACTCGGGACCAATACTTAACTCTTCTGGTATTGCAAAAAACAGGAGTATTGTAATCAACCCTCTTGGAGCTAAAAATAATTGCGTAACAATATCCCTACCGTTAAACAGGAACAAAACAATTGCTCTTATTGCATAAATAATAGCCAAAATAACCAAGCCAATTCCAATTACTTTAAAACTTAACAATGAACCCAAGTAAACTGACCAACCAAAAATTATAAAGAAGAAAGTCCTAACCACAAAAGCAGTTTCGGCAGTTATTACCTTCATATCATCTAGCACCTCATCTACTTTTTCTATATTCAATAATTTCAGTAACCTTCCTCTAAAAAACACTTTGTAGTTATTCAATATCATACCAAAAATAAGTATGATAATAAGAGAAGATAAATGGAACATTTTTCCAATTGCGTATAATAGCAACAGGATAGCAATCAGTAAAAAAAGCTTCACATGTCCCTTTATTTTTTGAAACACATAAATAAGAATATAAGAAATTATAACAGAGATGATAACTGTTAAAGCTAAGTTCCCAAACATTTCACCATATACACTCTCCCCTGTTTTAGAGCCTACCATAGTTAACACGCTATAAAAACCTATTATCCCAATAATATCCGAAAAGGTGCTTTCGTAAATCATGAATTCACGTTTACCCTCATCCAAGTCATCTATACTTGGCAAGATGATTGCAGAGCTTAAAATTGACAGTGGAATTGTGTAAAGTAGTGCATTTAACACCTCAACTTCCATTAAAAAATTAAGCGCCAAAGCGGCTAAATATGCAGTAGCACCCAATCCGATTAAAGCGACCAAAAAGGATTTTATTATTAAACCAATTTTCTCTTTTAACAACTGCAAATCTAAAGCAGCCTCTAGTACAATTAAAATTAATCCTACCACCCCTAAAACCTCCAAAATAGGAAACAAATCAGGTTTAGCTATTCCTGAAAAACGCAAAGCATAGTTGATGCTAATTCCTAACCCGATAAGCATAAGTACGGCTGGTACTCCTGATTTTTTAGCGTATAAATTAAAAAAATAAGAAATAATTATCGTTATCGAAAAGATAATAATTAGATGATATGTACTTAACGCTTCAAACAATTTAGAAAAGTTTTAGTATATCGTTTCCGTTAGCAAAAACCAACAGACTTAACAATAATATCATTCCTACCATTTGGGCATATTCCATAATTTTTTCAGGAGCAGGCTTACCAACTACAATTTCATATAATAAGAAAACAACATGTCCACCATCCAAAGCTGGGATAGGCAAGATATTCATAAACGCCAACATCAAAGATAGGAAAGCGGTTAGGTTCCAAAATATTTCCCAGTTCCAAGTTGCAGGAAACATTGAACCAATAGCTCCAAAACCTCCCATTCCTTTATAAGCCCCAGTACTTGGAGAAAGAATCATTTTAAACTGAGAAATATAGCTCCCCAACTTCTTAATTGCTTTTTTGTATCCTGCAGGGAAAGCGGCAAAGAATCCATATTCATCTGAAGCTAATTTATAAACTGATAGTTTTTCTAATTGTGTGATAGTAAGGTTAGCAGGAACGAATCCTAAAGTCCCTTCTTCAGAAACTAAAACAGTAAGTACTACTTCTTTTCCTCCTCTATCTACCATCAGCTCAATAGTATCCGAAACATGTGTGTTTAAAGCTTTTTTAAATTCATCAAAATATGAATAAGATATTCCGTTAACTGCCTTTATAATATCCTTTTTTTGCAATCCTCCTATTTCCGCATTTGATCCTTTTTCCACCCCACTAACTATAGTAGGAGTCCTTTTTAAAATTAATCTTGAAGGGTTGTTTAGGAATTGATCAATTAAATCAATAGGCATAGTAAGTTCTGTTTCTGCACCATTTCTTTCTACTAAAATTGTTCTTGAAGTAATGATACTTTCCAAAATATCAGAATAACGATCAATCTTAAATCCATCAGCAGAAATTATTTTATCACCAGTTTTAAAACCAAGAGTTGTTGCCATTTCATCTGCATGAACACCATCTTTCATGTTTTCAATAGGCAAGTACTTATCGCCATAAGTATAAAGTGTCATGGAGTAAATAAATATTCCTAAAAACAGATTTACCGTTACTCCACCCAACATAATGATTAACCTCTGCCAAGCTGGTTTTGCTCTAAATTCCCAAGATTCAGCCGGTTTTTCCATCTGTTCCTTATCCATGCTTTCATCTATCATCCCTGATATTTTAACATAACCACCCAAAGGAAGCCATCCAATACCATACTCGGTGTCGCCAATTTTCTTTTTTACTACTGAAAACCAAGGATCAAAAAATAAGTAGAATTTCTCTACTCTTGTTTTGAAAAGTTTTGCAGGTATAAAATGACCTAGTTCGTGTAAAACTACCAGAATTGATAAACTCATTAAGAGTTGTGCTGCTTTTATTAAAAAATCCATTTATAATAATTCGTTTGCTAATATTCGTGTTTCTTTGTTTGTTGCTACATAATCTTCCAATGTAGGATTGGAAACAAAAGTAATTTTTTCCATACAATCGGCAATTAAATCAGACATATTTAAAAACCCAATTTTATCTTTCAAAAAAGCAGCTACTGCAATTTCGTTTGCTGCATTCAAAATACAGGGCATATTCCCCCCTTTGCCCATAGCATTATAGGCCAATTGTAAATTACGGAATGTTTCCAAGTCAGGCTTTTCAAAAGTTAAGTTAGGGTAATCCATAAATGAAAAACGCTTGAATGTATTTTTAAGCCTTTCAGGAAATCCTAAAGCATATTGTATAGGTAGTTTCATGTCTGGCACACCTAATTGTGCTTTTATTGAACCATCTTCAAACTGTACTGCAGAGTGAATGATAGATTGAGGGTGAACAATTACATCAATCTGTTCCGCCTTTAAATCAAATAGCCACTTTGCTTCAATTACTTCTAGCCCTTTGTTCATTAAACTAGCACTATCAATTGTAATTTTTGCTCCCATTTCCCAATTAGGATGTTTTAGTGCTTGTGCTTTTGTTATGTTAAGTAAATCATTTTGTAACCTCCCCCTGAAAGGACCACCTGAGGCCGTTAAATATATCTTCTCAATAGGATTGTAAGTCTCACCAACTAGGCATTGAAAAATAGCTGAATGTTCAGAATCAACAGGGTAAATTTTCACCCCATTTTCAAGACATAATTTTGTGATTAAATCTCCAGCAACAACCAAAGTTTCCTTGTTTGCTAAAGCGATTGTCTTTTTAGCTTTTATTGCTCTAATGGTGGGTTTTAATCCTGAGTACCCAACTAAAGCTGTAAGTACTACATCAATATTCTCTCCCTCTACAACTTCTTCTAATGATTGTTGTCCTGAAAATACTTTTATACCTAGTTTAAAAAGAGCATCATCCACCTCTTTGTATTTTTCTTCATTGGCTATAACAACCGTATTGGGTTTGAATTTAATAGCTTGTTCAATCAGTAGCTTACTATTATTGTTTGCGGTTAATACCTCAACTTCAAACAAATTTGAATGTTCACTAATTACCTCCAGAGCTTGGGTTCCAATTGAGCCAGTAGAACCAAGTATTGCGATTTGTTTTTTCTTTCCTTCCATTAAAATACGTTTAATTTATCGGCTATCTTCCTGTCATTCGCCAGTCTTGGAACTTTGTTTTGTCCTCCTAATTTCCCTATTGATTTCATATAATCTCTGAAACCATTTTTATTAATTTTTGTAATGAGTAAAGGCTTTAGAATTCCCCCACTAATTAAGTCCTTGTAATACGTATTGTGTTTTTGCAAAGTGTTGTCAATCATATCACTAAAAACAGCCATATTTTCAGGTTCTTTTTCAAACTCTACTAACCATTGATGATAAGGCAATCCGCTTTCAGGGTTTACCTGTGGCGCTACATGAAATTCATTAACCTGTGCAGGAATCTTTGCAATAGTTTCTTGTAATGATTTTTCTACTTCTTCAGCAATAACGTGTTCCCCAAATGCTGAAGTAAAATGCTTAATTCTACCGCTCACGATAATTCTAAATGGGTCAATTGAAACAAACTTTATGGTGTCCCCAATATTATAACCCCAAAGTCCAGCATCCGTATTTAGGATGATGACATAATTTACGCCAACCTTTACATCAGCTAAGGAAATACGAGTTGGATTCTTGTTAAAAAATTCTTCTGATGGAATAAATTCATAAAATATTCCATGATTAACACAAAGCAACATCCCTTTTTCTGTTTGGGAGTCTTGATAGGCAATAAAGCCTTCAGAGGCAGGATAAAATTCTATTCCATCTACTTTTTTTCCGATTAGCTTTTCAAAAGTTTGTCGATAAGGTTCATAGTTTACTCCTCCATAAATAAACAAGTCAAATTTTGGAAAAATATCTTTAATTAGTTTTCCGGTTTTGTCTTGTAATTTTTCAAAATACATTTGAACCCAAGGAGGAATTCCTGAGATTAAACTCATATTTTTATCAAGCGTTTCCTCTAGAATCGCATCTACTTTATTTTCCCAATCTTCAATGCAATTAGTCTCATAAGAAGGTAATTGGTTTTTCTTTAAATAAGATGGTGTGTGATGGGCTACAATTCCCGAAAGCCTTCCTGTAAGGATATCCCCAGTTTTGCTTAGTTCAGGACTTCCTTGTAGGAAAATCATTTTACCATTAACAATTGATGTATTTTTGGTTTCAGCGATATAACTTAGTATTGCATCACGAGCAGCAGTAATGTGGTGAGGCATACTTTCCCTGCTAATTGGAATATATTTTGTTCCTGAAGTTGTTCCTGAAGTTTTACAAAAATATTGAGGTCTACCTGGCCAAAGCACATCTTTTTTGCCATCAATTATTTCTTGTACATAAATTTTAAGCTCTTCATAGTCACGTACAGGAATATTTTTTTTCCAATCAGAATAATTTGAGATTTCTGAAAAGTTGTGGTCTTTTCCAAACTTAGTGTTTTTGGCCTGACTTACTAATGACAATAAAAGTGAATTCTGAACTTTTACCGCATTTTTTTTCCACTTGCTGTTCTTTTTTACAATATGTTTTGCAAACTGAAGGCTGAGTAATGATTTTAATCCCATTTTTTAAAAAGAAATGTAATTTTCAGGGTTAACTGGAGCTCCTTTATGCCAGAGTTCAAAATGAAGATGTGGCCCAGATGAAAGCTCTCCAGAATTACCAATAATTGCAATATGATCACCCGCATTTACATAATCACCAACCGATTTTAATAAAACTGAGTTGTGCTTGTAAAAAGAAAGATAGTCATTATTGTGCTGTATCCCTATAACATATCCCGTTTCATATGCCCAATGACTAATAACTACTGTTCCGTCTAATACGGTTGAGATTCGTGATTTTTCTTTGGCTACCAAATCAATTCCAAAGTGTTTTGTTTTGTTGTTATACCCATCACTTATCAAGCCAGAAAGAGGAGTGAAAAACATTAAATTATTATTATTTTTTGTGTTGTCCTTTTTGTAAATTGAACTTTTATCTTCCGTCTCTACCTTTACACGAAAGAGAGAATCTTCTTTTGATTTTTCAAATGAAATTGGAATTTGAGTATTTGTTATTTCTTCATAATTTTCTGGCGTTACAAGCTCCTCACCATTAATTATTTTATTTATGTTTTCAAGGTAAATACTCCTGTTAAGTAAAATTGTTTCTAGTGAGTCCGATTTTATGTTTAATTCAATTAATCCTTTTTGCACCTCAATAGTTGACTTTCCAGGAACATATTCGCTTAATGGAGTATAAGCAATTAAAAGCATTGTGCTGAAAAAGCAGAAAAACACTAGGGTACCTACAAAAGCAATAACATTTATTCGAGTTAACTTTACGGATAACTTTTCTTCAAATGAACTATCTGTCATTATCACAAAACGGTATTTGTGAAATAATTTAGACCAATATTTTTCTCTACCTTCTTTATCTTGCATAATGTTTGCAAATATCATAAAATTATAAGCATATTTGCGAGAATTTTACGATTAGCGGTAAAATAATTTTAATTAAAAGAAGTTTAGTAACCAAGTGAAGGTAATTACACAACATATATTAAGGGTTTTTTTAGCAGTATTGCTTTTGTTTTCCTCAGGGTGCTCTACCAAAAAAAAATCTTGGGTTAATCGTCAGTTCCATAATACAACTGCTAAGTACAACGGGTATTTTAATGGAAATGAAAGTGTTAAAAGCGGAATAAGAAAATTAGAGGATAGTTTTGTTGATGATTACACAACTATTCTTCCTATTTTTAAAACGGGTGATTTAAAAAAATCTAAAAACACCCATAGTTACATGGATAAGGCGATTAAGAAAGGCTCTATTGTTATTCAAAGCCATTCCATGAAAATTAAAGGAAAAGAATACTGTAAGTGGATTGATGATAATTACCTTATGGTTGGAAAATCATATTTTTATAAAGGAGAGTTTGAAGATGCAATTAAAACGTTTAGCTTTATAAAAAACGAGTACAAAAACAATGAAATTCAATTTGACGCTTCATTGTGGTTAGTTAGAGCTTTAGTTGAAAAACAAGACTTCATGACGGCTGATGTCGAGTTAGATGAGTTGACTAATAACCGGAAGTTCCCAAAAAAATTGGATGTTGACTTGGTTAAAATAAGTGCAGATTTTTATTTACAACAAGCTAATTACCCATTAGCATTAGAGCAGTTGTTGAAAATTGATAAATTAGTAAAAAGGAAAAACAAAAAAGTACGCTATAACTATATTATGGCACAGCTTTACCAACAGAAGAGCAATTACAGAAGTGCCAAAAAAAAATACGAGCAAGTTCTTAAGTCCAGCCCAGAGTATGAGATGGTGTTTAATGCTAAAATGAACTTAGCGCGCTCATTAGAATCAGGAAGTAGAGACAATCAAAAAATGCGTCAGAACCTGCTTAAAATGACTAAGGACGATAAGAATAAGGAGTATTTGGATCAAATCTATTTCACTCTGGCTGAAATGGATATTAATAATTCTGATACGCTTGCCGCTATTGATAATTACCTACTCTCAACGTATAATAGTATTGAGAATAATACCCAAAAATCATTATCTTTTTTAGCACTTGCCAGAATTGATTATAACCGATCTTTATACAAGGAAGCTAAGGTTAATTATGATAGCACTATATTTTATATGGATGAAGATTTTAGAGAGTATGAGGGTGCAAAAGAAAAACATGAAATCCTTCAAGAGTTAGTTTATCACTTGGATGTTATCTCTTTGCAAGATAGTTTACAGGCTTTAGCCTCACTTCCAAAGTCTAAGCTTTCTCAGCTTATTAGCCAACTAATACAAACTGAGATTAAAAAAGAAAGTGAGGCTTTAGAGGTTGAGCGTTCTAAGCAACAAATGCTATATGAAAATAATAGAAATGGAGGAAAGGGGGAGCAGTTTGGAAATAATACTTCTGGTGGGAAGTGGTATTTTTACAATCCTGCAACCTTAAGTTTTGGGCTTTCAGAATTTAGAAAAATATGGGGAAAAAGAAAATTAGAAGATGATTGGAGAAGAAAAGACAAAAAAATAGTCAATGTATTTGAAATAGATTCTATAGCAACAGATAGTGGAGAGGTAGTAACTCAAAATAAAAAAGACCCTAATTATTACTTAGAAAAATTACCTAAAACGGATGAAGATTTTGCTAATTCAGACGAAATGATAAAAGAATCTACTTATCAGGCTGGGGTAATTTATAAGAACAGTTTAAATGAATATATTAAGAGTTCAGCATTATTCATGAATTTGCTTTCTCGTTTTCCGTATGACAAAAATTATGCTGCTTTAGCGTATTATAATGTTTACATTAATCATTTGGAAGTAGGAAAGGATCTAGAAGCTGAGGTTATGAAAAATTTATTGCTTCATAATTTCCCAAACAGTGTGTATGCTCAGTTATTGACTAATCCTAACTTTCAAGATCAGTTGATAGGCTTACAAAATGAAGATGAATTAGCTTATCAAGGCGTATACCAATTGTATGTTGCTAAGCAGTATATTCAGGTAATTGAAAAATGTAAGCTAGTTTCTGATGACGATTACCAGTCAAAATATTTATTTTTGAAAGCATTATCATTTTCAGCCTTAAAGGATTCTTCTAAGTGTATAAACATCCTGGATAAAATTGTAAGTATTGATAAAGATGCCAGTATTATAAAAGAGGCAATTTACTTATTGGAGGCTATTAAGAATCCTGGAAAAGTGGAAAAAGCTAATGAGCAGGCATTAACAGATTCGCCCTATTTATTTAGAAGCGGAAACACTCATATGTCGCTTTTCATATTACCAAAAGAAGGAGTAGATATTAATTACCTAAAAATATTAATTTCTGATTACCATGCTAAAGATTTTGAGAATGAAGTATTTGAAATTAGTGCAATGCTATTAGGTTTAGATAAACATCTGTTAATGATAAAAACATTTGATAACTCAAGTGATGTGGTTGATTACAATCAGTTGATAATGGAGGATGTTGATATTGTTGATCAGCTAAATAAATCAGATTATAAGGTATTAGCTATTTCGTTTGAAAATTTTAAAGAATTTTATAAAAATAAAGATGTTGAGGGGTATTACAACTTCTTTAAAAAGAATTATTTAGACAATAATTAAGCGATTGTAATATTTTATATATTTTTGTACAAACAAATACCAAAACAAGATGTTTACAAATAAAAACGAAACCATGAAAAAAACTGAAACGACAGCTTCCGTAAATATGATAGGAGCAGGAACAATCATTACTGGAGATATAGTTTCAAAAGGAGATATTAGAATAGACGGAACTCTTAAGGGCTCAGTAAATACTGAAGGCAAGGTAGTGTTAGGGCGTGAAGGTATGATTGAGGGAGATGTAATTTGTAAAGATGCTGATATTTCAGGAACAATAAAAGCTAAAATTACAGTATCGCAATTGCTTTCTTTAAAAACCACAGCAAAGTTAAACGGAGATATAATTACAAATAAATTATCTATTGAGCCCGGAGCAGCATTTTCAGGATCATGTAGTATGGGGGCGGTAATTAAAGATTTAAAAGATGCAGGAAAAATCGAGCAAAAAGAAAAGACCGCTTAATCGGTATTTAATATTAACATCTGTTCCTTTTCAGATAGGAATAACTATTTATTTAGGAGTTTATTTAGGTGAATACCTTGATTCCAGATATACTTTTGAGAAACCTTGGTTTACAATTTTAGGCGTTTTACTTGCCTTAATTGTTGCAATGTATAGTGTAATTCAGCAGTTAAACAGGTTAAACAAGCAAGATGAGGAATAAAGCTTTAGGTAGGTTTGTTTTAATTCTTGTTTCGATTCTGTTAGCAGTTTTTTTTGTTCATATAAGCATATTACATTTTCTAAATCATGATTTGTTTGCTAATAGAATCATAACTTCTTATGTAGGGAATTTTGCGTTTACAGTCGCAATATTTACATATATCTATAAAAACAAAGAAAAGAAAACAGAAAGTTTGGGCTTCTTATTTTTAGGCGGAAGCATGGTTAAGTTTTTGTTATTCTTTATTTTTCTTAATCCTTTTTTCATGCAAGATGGCTTGGTAAGCAGAGTGGAGTTCTTCTCTTTTTTTATTCCGTATGCAGTGGCTTTAGTGGTTGAAACACAGCAATTGATTAAAGAGTTAAACAAGGTATAGAATCAAGCAATTTCATTAGTTAAATAGAGTAACTAAAGAAAAGGGTTAATTTATTTTCAGGGTTAACATAAATAGTTAAATTTGCACGGATTTTTAAAAAGATAATCATAGCTCTGTAAGATGAATATAAAAACAGTATTTTTCACCCTAGTAATTTTGGTTTTTTCAAACCTTAATGTTTCAGCTGAAAAGCTTGCAAATCATGTTGAGAAAGACATCAAAACTGATATAAAAGAAACAATTGCGCATCACTTAATGGATTCGCATGATTTTATTTTAACACACGATATTTCATTCCCGCTTCCTGTAATACTATATACTGACGGTAATCTAGATGTTTTTTCTTCTGCTAATTTCCATCATGGAACAACGCCTTATACTATAGATGGCAGAACCTACTCTTTAGATCATGGCCATATTGTTGAGGCAAACGGCTTACATCCTATCGATTTTTCTATTACTAAGAATGTCACCTTCATTATGATTGTGTTTTTATTGATGTTGTTTATGTTTATCAGAATGGCAAAGTCGTATAAGAAATCAGCTTTACCAAGCGGTATAGGTAGGTTGTTGGAGCCAATTGTTTTATATATAAGAGATGATATTGCTATTCCTAATATTGGAGAGAAGCACTATAAAAAATTCATGAGCTACTTGCTTACGGTATTTTTCTTTATTTGGATTATTAATTTATTTGGATTAACTCCGCTTGGTGTAAATGTAACCAACAATATTGCTGTAACCCTTTCTTTGGCATTGATTACTTATGTGTTAACGACAGTTAATGCAAATAAGAGTTATTGGGGACACATTTTTTGGATGCCAGGCGTTCCAACTCCAATGAAATTAATTTTAGCTCCTATTGAATTATTAGGAACAATTATTAAGCCTTTCTCTTTAATGATTCGTTTATATGCGAATATTACTGCTGGGCATATTGTACTTATGAGTATTTTAGGATTGATGTTTGTTTTCAAAGGATGGATTGGGAGTTCTCTTTCATTCGGATTGGCATTTGCATTATCATTATTAGAGCTGTTAGTAGCAGCATTACAAGCATATATTTTCACCATGTTATCAGCACTTTACTTTGGTTCGGCTGTTGAGGAGCATGATGATCATTAATAAAAGTATTAACTAGAGTGTTTAATTTAAATTAATTTAATTATGGTAATTCCAGAAATTGTAGGTGCAGGTTTAGTAGTAATCGGAGCAGGTATTGGTATTGGTAGAATTGGTGGTTCAGCAATGGACGCTATTGCAAGACAGCCAGAAGCTACTGCTAAAATTCAAACGGCTATGCTTATTGCTGCTGCACTAATTGAAGGTATCGGATTTGCTGCATTGTTTGCAGTATAATACACCTCATAATCAAAACCGCAAGGGTTGCTTGCGGTTTTGATTATACTTTAAAAATTAAACAGAAACAAAACACAAAATGGATAAATTAATAAACGACTTTTCAGTAGGATTGTTTTTTTGGCAATCATTACTTTTTATTGCATTAATTCTTTTACTAAAGAAATTTGCTTGGGGGCCAATTTTAACGGCTGTTGAAGAGAGAGAAGAAGGAATTAAGGAAGCATTAGAATTAGCGGAAAAAGCTAAAGAAGAAATGCAAGCGCTTAATGCGGACAACGAAAGAATTTTAGCAGAAGCTAGAATTGAAAGAGATATTTTGTTGAAGGAAGCAAGAGAAATGAAGGATAAAATTGTAAGTGAAGCTAAGGATCAAGCAAATACTGAGGCAGACAAAATTTTACTTTCAGCAAAAGAGCAAATCAATAACGAAAAACTAAAAGCGATTACTGAACTTAAAAATCAAGTTGCTGATATGTCAATTGATATTGCTGAAAAGATTTTAAGATCAGAACTTTCTGATGTAAATAAGCAAAAAGAGTTAGTTGCTCAAGTATTAAAAAGTAACGAACTTAACTAGTATATAATGAAGCATTCAAGAGTAACAATAAGATACGCAAAAGCTTTATTGCAATTAGCAATTGAGCAGAATATATTGGAGCAATCCTATACAGATATGGTATTGCTTGATTCTGTTTTTAAGCAGAATAAAGACCTTTCTTTATTGCTAAAAAGTCCTATTGTAAAGACTGATCAAAAACTAAGCATATTCAAAGAGATTTTTGAATCAAAAATTGGAGAAGTTAGTTTGGCCTTTATCAAAATAATTACAACTAAGAAGAGAGAAAGCTTACTCGCATTAATTGCAAGTAGTTTTATTAGTTTATATAAAGAACATAATAAAATTGAAACTGCTACAGTTACTACTGCAACTCCTTTGGATGAAACATTAAGAGCGGATGTAATTAATTTTATTAAAAAACATGGTAATGATAATGTGGAGTTAACTGAAAAGGTTGATGAAAATATTATTGGTGGTGCAATCATTAGAATGGGAGATAAGCAATTAGATGCAAGTGTGTCGAAAGCAATTTCTGAATTAAGACAATCATTTAACAGTAACCTGTATTTACAGGACTTCTAAAAAAACACAAAAAAATGGCAGAAGTAAAACCAGCTGAAGTATCAGCAATTTTAAGACAACAATTATCAGGATTTAAATCTGAAGCAGAACTACAAGAAGTAGGTACTGTATTACAGGTTGGAGATGGTATTGCTCGTATTTATGGGCTTACTAATGTTCAATCAGGTGAGTTAGTTGAATTCGAAAACGGATTAAAAGCAATTGTATTGAATCTTGAACAGGACAATGTTGGAGTTGTACTTCTAGGCCCATCAAAAGGGATTAAGGAAGGAGACACTGTAAAGAGAACAAAAAGAATTGCATCTATTAATGTAGGTGAAGGTATGTTGGGTAGAGTTGTTGATGGAATGGGTAATCCTATTGATGGAAAGGGACCTATTGCTGGAACAACTTACGAAATGCCAATTGAAAGAAAAGCACCTGGTGTAATATATCGTCAACCAGTTGACGAGCCTTTGCAAACAGGATTGAAAGCTGTTGATGCCATGATTCCTGTAGGAAGAGGGCAAAGAGAGTTGATTATTGGAGATAGACAAACAGGTAAGACAGCTGTAGCTATCGATACAATTATCAATCAAAAAGAATTTTATGATAAAGGAGAGCCTGTATTTTGTATTTATGTTGCAATCGGACAAAAAGCATCTACAGTAGCAGGACTAGTTGATACTTTAGAAAAAGCAGGAGCTTTACCTTATACTGTAATTGTTGCAGCAAGTGCTTCTGATCCTGCTCCAATGCAGTTTTATGCACCATTAGCTGGAGCATCTATTGGTGAGTTCTTTAGAGATACTGGTCGTCCAGCATTGATTGTATTTGATGATTTATCAAAACAAGCAGTTGCTTACCGTGAGGTATCTTTATTGTTAAGAAGACCTCCGGGACGTGAGGCTTATCCTGGTGATGTATTTTATTTACATTCCAGGTTATTAGAGCGTGCTGCAAAAGTGATTAATGATGATACTATTGCTTCACAAATGAATGACTTACCAGAATCCCTAAAAGGAATTGTAAAAGGAGGTGGTTCATTAACAGCTTTACCAATTATTGAAACACAAGCAGGTGATGTATCTGCTTATATTCCTACCAATGTAATTTCAATTACAGATGGTCAAATTTTCTTAGAATCTAATTTATTCTTATCAGGTGTTCGTCCTGCAATTAATGTTGGTATTTCGGTATCAAGAGTTGGGGGTGCAGCACAAATTAAGTCAATGAAAAAGATTTCAGGTACTTTAAAATTGGATCAAGCACAATATAGAGAGCTTGAGGCTTTTGCTAAGTTTGGTTCTGATTTAGATGCTGCAACTAATGCAGTAATTGAAAAAGGAAAGCGTAACGTTGAAATTTTAAAGCAGGGACAATATTCACCTTTAAGAGTGGAGGAACAAGCTGCAATTATTTACTGTGGAACAAACGGATTGTTAATGAATGTCCCAGTAAATAGAATAAAAGAATTTGAAGGAGAATACCTTGCATTTTTACATGCTAAACATCAAGATGTGTTAGATGCTTTAGCTGCAGGAAAATTAACAGATGAAATTAAGTCAACTTTAGAATCTGTAGCTGCTGAT
>Ga0308021_10000066_pt1 | contig 45658 bp, 35 predicted proteins | sample Neamet351_FD_201296 | JGI IMG/M metagenome (GOLD analysis project Ga0308021, IMG submission 201296) | Marine microbial communities from water near the shore, Antarctic Ocean - #351 | ecosystem: Environmental > Aquatic > Marine > Unclassified | place: Southern Ocean | collected 2014-10-02
TGATAAAAGCAATTAATGCTTCTATTGAAGGAGGGCATGCTATAATGGAGGTGTATGCTTCTGATTTTTCGGTGGAACATAAGGATGATAAATCTCCACTTACATTAGCTGATAAAAATTGTAATGAAGTGATTGAAAATTATTTAAAGGGAACAGATATTCCTTTTTTAAGTGAAGAGGGTGCTAAAATCAGCTTTGAAGATAGGAAGGATTGGGAATACTCTTGGTTAGTTGATCCTTTAGATGGAACAAAAGAGTTTGTAAAAAGAAATGGTGAGTTTACAGTTAATATAGCATTAATCCATAATGGAAATCCTGTTATGGGTGTAATTTATGTTCCCGTTAAGAAGGAACTTTATTTTGCAATGGAAGGTATGGGTGCATATAAAATTATTAGAAATACAACTATTGATAATTTGGATGAATTAGTTTTAGCATCAAATAAATTGCCAATAAATTACAATAGAGATAATTATGTTATTGTGGGTTCTCGATCGCATATGTCTGCTGAAACAGAAGTATTTTTTGAGGAAATGAAAAAGAAATATGGGAATGTTGAGGTGATGGCGGTAGGGTCTTCATTAAAACTATGTATGGTTGCTGAAGGGAAAGCAGATGCTTATCCTAGATACGCACCAACAATGGAATGGGATACAGGTGCTGGACATGCAATTGCAAAATATGCAGGGTTTTCTGTAAAACAATACAACTCATCTGAAGATGTTATTTACAATAAGGAGGATTTATTAAATCCTTGGTTTTTGGTACAATAAACCATGAAGGAAAAATTTCTTAAAGCAATGCAGGATAAGGACTTTTCTGAACTTTTTAAAAAGGGAGGACTCTCCTTTGTGATTAGAATTGGAGGGCAAGTTTTAGGTTTTTTATTAACCCTTATCATTGCTAATTATTTTGGAGCACAGGGGCTTGGTGATTATGTGCTTTCAATAGTAGTTTTAAGAATAGCTGCTTTGGTTTCTAAATTAGGAATGGATACTTTTTCTATTCGATTTATAGCATCATTTGCTAAACAGGGTAAGTGGAAAAGTATACAGATTTTCAGAAAAAAAATTATTTTCATTCTCACTGTAACCTCCTTGATTTCTTCACTTGTTTTATATTATTTTTCTTTTGAAATAGCTGCAATAATTGGTGCAAAAAATGAACATATTAGGTTGAACGCATTTTTTGTTTTACCTATGGCATTTTTCATGTTGCATTATCAGAGTTTAAGAGGCTTAAAAAGAATAGCTGAATTTTCTTTTTTCTATAGAATGTCGCAAGCTACTTTTTCTATTATTTCAATTTTTATTATAACCCAATTTATCATGGATGGTAATGTGCCTGTCTATGCATATTTATCTAGTTTGGCTATTGTATCGGTTTTGGCTGTTGTTTCTTTTCGGTATTGGTTTAATAAGAAAAAAGTGATTAATGAATTTGAGCAAGTTGAAGATTTGGCGTTAAGTAAAATTTTAACTGTTTCAATTCCACTTATGTTTGCTCAATCAGTGCAATTTATAATGGCTTGGACGGACAAATTAATGCTTGGAAACATGATGAGCTCAGAAGCTGTGGGGATTTATTTTACTGCATTTAAGTTGTCAATGTTTGCAAGCATTTCTTTAATGGCTATTAACTCAATAGCATCTCCAAAATTTGCTGAAATGTTTGGTGAGGAGGATTTTGAGGGATTAAAAAAAGTAGTTCATCAATCTACAAAACTAATATTTTTATCTACTCTCCCTTTAGTTATTATCTTTTCTATTTTCTCAGAGTTCCTTTTGGGTATGTTTGGAGAAGAATTTAGAGTTGGCTCTACTGCATTCATTTACTTGGCAATTGGCAAATTAATAAGTTCTTTTTCAGGTTCAGTTGGTGGTCTCCTTCAGATGACAGGAAAGCAAGTAATTTTTATGAAGATATTATTCTTTGGCGCTATTGTTAATGTAATTCTTAATTTTATTTTAATTCCTAAACTTGGTATAGAAGGGGCTGCTTTGGCCAGTATGATTTCTCTTTCAACTTGGAATTTAACAATGGTTTATTTTGTGAAGAAAGAGTTCGGTTTTTATACATTTTACATTCCTTTTGTTAAAAGAAAATGATGAAAAATAAATTACCTAATTTCTTGATTGTTGGTGCTGCTAAAAGTGGCACATCTTCTTTACATAATTATCTAAATCAGCATCCTGATGTTTTTATGCCGTCTTATAATTCAGAGGGTATGAAAGTAAAAGAACCTAGGTTTTTAGTTAAGGATTTAGTTGAAAAAAGAATGCATAACGGAGTTTGGAACTGGGAAGAATATACTGCTCTATTTGAAAAAATAAAAGCTGAAAAAGCTGTAGGAGAATCTTCTGTTCTGTATTTGTATTATTATGAGGAGGCAATTAAGAATATTAAAAAACGATTAGGAGAAGATGTGAAAATCATTATTATGTTGCGTAATCCTGTTGATAGAGCTTTTTCAGCTTACACACATGTCGCTAGAAGTTTGAAGGAAAGCTTAACATTTGAAAAAGCATTGGCTATTGAAGAAAGTAGGTTGTTAGAAGATGAAACTTTAACCCCTATGGTTATGTATAAGGATATGGGTTTGTATAATAATATGGTAAAATCGTATTTGGATAACTTTAGTGATGTACACATTATCATGTATGAAGATTTCCAGAGGGATACGCAAAAAGTAGTAGATGAAACATTTAAATTTTTAGGGGTAATAAAAGAGGATAGTATCGATACAGTTTCAAGACATAATGTTGGAGGAAAAAGCTGGAAGGTTCCTTTTTTAAAGCAATTTTTCATGCAAGATAATTTTATAAAAAAAGGATTAAGATTTATTTTTTCTAAATCTTTAAGGGTGAAAGTTAGAAATCTAATTGAATCATTTTTGAAAGAAAAAGCAAAGCCAATAAATCCTGAAACAAAAAAGGAGTTAATAAATTTCTTTAAAAATGATATTGAGAAATTGGAGCAATTGTTGAGTGTTAATTTAAAACATTGGAAAGAATAATGGCTTTACCTAATCTCTTAATTGTTGGGGCTGCAAAAAGCGGAACAACCTCTTTACATAACTATTTGAATCAACATCCTGATGTTTTTATGTGTTCGCCTAAAGAGCCTCATTTTTTAATTAATAAAGAAATTGGAGAAAAAAGAATCCCTAAAGGAGTACTTGATTTGGAAGGTTATAAGTCTCTTTTCAATGGAGAATCTAAAAAAATATATAGGGGAGAATCAAGCGTAATGTATTTGTCATTTCCTGAGATAACAATTCCGAATATTAAAAAGTACTTACTTGATGATGTGAAGATTATTATAATGCTCAGGAATCCTGTAGAACGTGCATATTCTGGATATCAGCACGTAAAACGATATAATATGATGGAGAACTTATCATTTGAGGATGCCCTTAAGCAATCGGCAGATAGGTATGATAACAAGAGTAATATGACTCCAGCTTCTCGATATTTGGAATTGGGAATGTATTATAATCAAGTAAGGCGTTTCTCTGAGGAATTTAAAAATATCCATATCATTATTTATGATGATTATAAGCAGAATGTAAATATTGAGCTAGATAAAATGTTTGATTTTTTAGGTCTTAATAGAATTGTAGTTAATTCAGAAAAAAGACATATGGTAGGAGGTTGGCAGTGGAAAAATGAATGGATAAAATCACTTATGATGAAAAATAACCTACTTAAAACAGTGTTGAAATTTTCCTTTCCTTTTCCATCCTTACGAAAAGGTATTAGAGGTGTTTTGCAAAAAGGAAATACTAAGAAAGTTGAAAATATAAATCCTGAAACTGAAAATTTACTAAAATCATATTATAAAAATGATGTCGAGAAGCTATCAGAATTGCTAGATAGAAATTTAAATAATTGGACGTTATGAGTTTGCCAAATTTTATGTGTATAGGTGCGGCAAAATCAGGCACAACAAGTCTTTATGATATTTTAAGGCAGCATTCTGCTATTTTTATTCCATCTTTTAAAGAACCTCATTTTTTTGACATTCCATTTGTATATCAAAATGGGCTTGAATGGTATGAAAAAACATACTTCAAGAGTGTTAGAAATGAAAAATGTATTGGGGATTTTACGCCAACTTATTTGTTTGAAGAGGAAACCCCACAAAGAATACTTAATGATTTAGGTTCGGATGTTAAGTTTATTATAATGTTAAGAAATCCGGTTGATAGAGCTTATTCTCATTATTTGCATTCACTAAGAGACCAGCATGAAAGTTTGTCTTTCCATGAGGCTTTAAGAACTGAAAGTAGTAGAACAAATAAACAGGATTACTTGAGTTTTTTGAGGTTATCATATATGGGTCAAGGTTTGTATTTTGAGATGCTAAGTAGGTATTATGCTCTATTTTCAAAAGAACAATTTTTAATAATTAACTTTGAAGATGAATTCATCAATAACAGAGATTCTACAATTAAAAAAATTCTAGATTTCCTTGAGGTAAAAGATGAAGGTATTATGATTGATATTAAAAGTAACCCAGCAAGTAAGGCAAGGTTTCAATGGTTGAAAAATCTAATGAAAAAAACAGGATGGTGGCGAGTTATAATTAAGAATATGATACCATCTTTGAAGGTAAGGCAGATAATTAAGAATAGAATTCAAAGAGCAAATATTAGTACCTTTACTCCATCTAAATTATTGGAACAAGAACGAAATGAGATATTCAATACCTATTTCAAAAAAGATGTTGGAAATCTAGAGTTATTATTGAATAAAAAAATGAATTGGAATAAATGATTTATACTTTAAAACAAAAGCTGCTTGATAATTTGATACTCTTTATGCTAATAATGAGCACTGGTGGATTGCTATTTGTTTTTAATAGGAATATGGCATCTGTTATGTTTCTTGTTTTGGTGTCAGTTACAATTGTTTTAGTTGGTTATAATTTAAAAAGAACAATTGTTAATTCTTCAGTTCTTACATTTGTGATTGTGGTTGTGCTAGGTGTTATTAATTATAATTTTGCAATTGTAGAGCAGACTGTAAATAAATATTTATTTTATTTTCTGACAGTTGTCTTGTCAACCCTTACTTTGCTTCATTTTAAAAATAATAGGTCGAATACTATTTTTTTAGATCGGTTTTATTTTGTTTTAAAACTAATTTCCTTTCATGCTTTTGTTAATTTCATATTATTCTTTTTTATTAAAAATAATTTATCGACTATTACATCTTCCTATCATGAATGTGAAACTTTTCTAAATTTGTTTTTTTACACTCCAGATAGAGGTATTGCAAATATTTTTGATCTTGAGTTTTGTAGAAATCAAGGGTTATTTTGGGAGCCTGGGGTGTTGCAGGCATTTTTAAATATGTTATTGTTTCTTGAGTTGTTTGTATTTAAAAGAAGTAAATTTCTTATGATATTTATTGCTTTTATGATTTTAACAACTTACTCTACTACAGGTTTAGCCTTGCTATTAATACAAGTTATTGTATATTTGAAAACAGAATTTAAACAAAATAAAATACTATTGCCTATTTTTATAGTATTTATGATCCCAATTTACTTAGTGTTTAGTGTAAATGTTGATGAAAAAGTCCAAGGTGAAAAAGAATCATCTTTTCAAAAAAGGATATTTGATCTTACCCAGCCAATATTTATTGCTTTAGAGCATCCTCTTACTGGGGTTGGTTTAGATATATTTCAATTTCAAAAAATAAGACAAGAATTTTATCTTTCAGCTAATTCTGTGCAGTCAATTAATACTTTATTTGGCATAACTACTAAAGTTGAAGTGACTGATAAGGGGAGTAGTAATTCAATTATGTTTTTGTTAGCTGGGACAGGCTTTCCTACTACATTGCTATTATTGTATATGTTTTTTAAACAGCAAATAATTAAAGAAAAAAAGTGGCTTTGGATGATAATAATGCTTATTTCAGTTATGTCTGAACCTCTGCTCTTGAGGCCTTTTTTCTTTCTTTTTATTATATCAGGATTTACACATGTATTCCATAAAATCACAGCACATAAACAACAACTTATATGAAAAATATTTTAATCACTGGAGGTGCAGGATTTATAGGTTCTAATTTAACTAAGAAATTAATTGAAAAAGGATATTGTATTACCATTTTAGATAATCTTTCTAAGCAAATTCATGGTGAAAACCAGGATTCAACTTTATACACTTCAATTAAAGATATTACTAATTTTATTTTAGGTGATGTATGTGATAAATCAGATTGGGAGAAAGCTTTAGAGGGGCAAGATGCGGTTATTCATTTGGCTGCTGAAACCGGTACAGGACAATCAATGTATGAAATTACTAGATATAATGAAGTTAATATTTTAGGGACAACTCATTTGTTGGATATTTTAGCAAATAATAAACACAGTATTAAAAAGATGATTATTGCGTCTTCTCGTTCTATTTATGGTGAGGGGAAATATTTTTGCGAGAAAGATGGGGTAGTATATCCTAATGAAAGAAATGATGCTGATATGGCAAAAGGTAATTTTAATCCATTTTGCGATAAATGCGGAGAGCAATTAACTTTAAAGGCAACAGATGAGAATTCAAAAATTCAACCGTCTTCTATTTATGGAATTACAAAACAACAACAAGAGCAGATGATTCTCTTGATGGGAAAAACATTGAATATCCCTGCAGTGGCTTTAAGATATCAAAATGTATATGGTCCTGGTCAATCGCTTAGTAATCCATATACCGGTATTTTATCTATTTTTTCAACTCGTTTGTTAAATGATAATGACATTGATATTTATGAAGATGGAAAAGAGAGCAGGGACTTTGTTTTTATTGATGATGTAGTAAATGCAACTATTCTTGCTTTAGAGAAATCGGAGGCAAATCATCAAGTTTTTAATGTTGGCTCAGGAATTGCAACAACAGTAAGTGAAGTTGCAAATACTTTGAAATCCTTATATAATTCGAATGTAAAAATTAGTGTGTCTGGCAAGTATCGATTGGGTGATATTCGCCATAATTATGCTGATCTTTCAAAAATAAAAAATGCTTTAGGGTTTACTTCTAAATTTGATTTTCTTTCAGGTATTACGGCTTTTGTTAATTGGGTGAAAACGCAAGAAGTTATGGAAGATAAATACGAAAGTTCAATTGAGGAATTAAAACAAAAAGGACTCATAAAATGAGAAAGGTAATATTTATATTTTTACTTTGTATTGAAGGTGTTTCAGCACAAAATGTAAAAGAAAATTTATTTGGTTTCGCAACTTCAAATACATTCACTTATTGTGATGTTGAGGACACTTCATTTCTAAATAAAGTAGTTGCCTTGCAACCAAAGTTATTACGATTTCCTGGAGGTGCAGTAGGTAATTTTTATCACTATGGTAAATTGGGTTATGGTTTTGATTTTGCTGAAGTTGATAAGTATCATAATGGAAAGTTTCCAAAAAGAGTAAGGGGATTAGAAAATTCTAGAAATAAGAAAAATCAACAGCAAGATTACATTGAAGACTTTATAATATTAGCTAAAAAGACAAATGCAAAAGCTGTTTTAGTGGCGAATCTATTTGTGGATAATGATGATATTTCATTAATGATTGAAAAACTTCAGCATAATAATATTGAGGTTGTTGGAGTGGAACTTGGGAGTGAACTTTCTAACAGGAGTTATTTTACAAAGGGATATACTATTGACGAATATATTCTTTCAGCTAAAAGTTGCTCAGAAAAAATAAAAGAAAAATATCCAAATCTTAAAACGGCTATTGTTGTGGCGCCTTTAGGTAAAAGAAAAGGACACAGGCATAATATGTGGAATGAAAAGTTGGCAAAACTTGATTTCTATGACGCAATTATTATCCATTCTTATGCTAAGGTAACTAAGGGGGAAGATAAGTATGGGCAAATGATTTCGGAAGAATCAGAAGGTAATAATAAAACAGAAGCATTTGATATTTATAAAAATAGAGCGATTGATTATTTAGTAAATCAATATCCTAAAGAGGTGAAACAATATGAAAGCATTTTCAATAAACCAATATGGGTTACAGAATGGAATTTGCAAATGTCAAAAACTACAGGGAACACTCTTTTACAATCATTATTTGTTGCACATTACCTGCTTGAATTAATGAGTAATCCTGAGTTGTCCGCTCTTGAATTGACTACTTATCATAATCTAGGAGGAAGAGATTTTTCAGGTTCAATTTTTAGAAATAATAAAGAGAAAATAGAAATTCAGAGCACGTATTACCCCCTCCTGATGATTGGAAAAATATTTGAGAAGAATAATGTAGTTAAGATAGTTAAAAAGAGGTATGGAGAAAAGTTTATTTATAGGTGTTTTAATAAAGATCAGATAAATGTAATTACCTTCTCCTTAGATTGGAGAACTTTAGAATTAGTTTATAGTGATAATTTATCTAAGGATAAATTTAATTTTGTTGGGGCAAGTTTTTCTAGTAAGAACTTATATGATATTGCCGATAAGCAGGGCGTGTTAAAGCTTGATACAATAGTTGAAGTAAATCTGGATGAATAAAAAAAAGCAAATATTTATTGTGGGTAGTAGTAGGAGTGGTACTACTATGATGGGTCGTATTTTAGGTAATCATCTTGCCATATTCACATTTAAAGAATTGCATTTTTTTGGTACTATTTGGACATATAATTCCACACAACATTTAAATAAAAAACAGCAAATAGATTTGCTTTCTAGGTTATTGTGTATTGAGAAAAATGGATTGTTTCAACAAGATAATATTTCAGATTTTAATGAGAAGGCAAGTGTTCTGTTGACGGATAAGAATGTGCCAAATCCTTTGAGTATATATGAATTATTTTTGACAGAAATAATTTCAGAAAATAAGTGTGCTATTGCTTGTGAGCAAACGCCTAAAAATATGTATTATCTGAATGAAATTTTAGATTATTTTCCTGAAGCGAAAGTGATAAATATGGTAAGAGATCAAAGAGATGTTTTGCTTTCACAAAAGAATAAATGGAAAAGAAGATTTCTAGGGGCTTCTGCCATTCCTTTATCTGAAGCTATTCGATCATACATTAATTATCATCCTATATTAACCGCTAAGGTGTGGAATTCCTCATTGGAACATAGCGTAAAGTTTTTGGGTAATTCAAGGGTAAAAGTAATCAAGTTTGAAGAGCTATTGACTGAATCAGATAGTGTTGTGAAGGGAATATGTCAATTTTTAGAGATTGATTTTCAGGAAAATATGTTGCTAGTTCCAATGGTTGGTTCTTCTACTGAGCAGGATACTAAAAGTGAATTGCTAATTGATAGTTCAAAAATTGAAAAATGGAAAGGTGGCGGATTAAATTCTGCTGAAATATATCTTTCACAATTGATGTCAAAAAGTATGATGCAAAAATTTAACTATGAGTTACAAAAGTTTAGGTTTCCACCATTGTTGACCTTATTTTATTTAGTTACTTTCCCAATTAAATTGGCTTTAGCTTTTTTGCTGAATATTAAAAGAATGGGGAATATAGTTGAGGTTATTAAGAAAAGATTTTTTGTAAAATGAAAGTAGATTTTTTTATAGTAGGTGCTCCAAAAGCGGGTACAACTTCATTGTATCATTACTTGAATGAGCATCCTCAAGTAGAGATGAGTAGTCAAAAAGAACCTGATTATTTCTCAGATAAAGCTATCCAAGAGCAGGGAATCTACTATGGTAAAAATCGTATAAATACGCTTGAAAAGTATGAGTCCTTATTTATCAAAAAAGAAGAAGTTATTTATGGTGAAGGGAGTGTTTCTTACTTGTTTTATGAAAATGTAGCGGAGGAGATAAAGAAATATAATTCAAATGCTAAGATTATTGTTATGCTTAGAAATCCTATTGATAGAGCTTTTTCTCATTATTTAATGGATTATAGATTAGGCTTAGTTTCCGATAGTTTTGAGGACATAATAAATAAAAAATCAAAGCATAAAAATGCTCATCTATTTTATCAGCAGTATATTGAGGTTAGCGAATATGCTAAGCAAATTCAAAGGTATGTTAATGTATTTATTCCAGATAATGTATTGCTAATAGATTATGAGGATTTTAAAAAAAATGTATCAGGAACTGTGGATGTAGTGTATGGTTTTTTAAACATAAGTACTGAGTTTGCAGCTGATGTAAACACAAAACATAATACCTTTACAATGCCTAAAAATAAAGGAATTAGATTTATATATTCTTTTGTTTTTCTTAGAAAATCACTTGCTTTTATGTTTCCGAAATCAGTAGTTAAAAACATCAGAAACTTACTTTTTAAGGCGGATAAAAAACCTAAATTATTGAAGGAAACTAGAAGTCAACTCAAGCAATTTTTTAGTAATGATGTTAAAGTACTAGGAGAGATTTTAGATAAAGATTATTCAAAATGGACAAAATAGGATTAGTAACCATAACGTATAATTCGGTCGATATATTGCAGCCGTTTTTGGATTGCGTATGGAAACAAACGCATTCAAATTTGACATTGTATGTTGTTGATAATGATTCAAGTGATGCTACGCTTCCAATATTGGAAAATGAACAGGATAGTAGGTTAAAAGTGATTAAAAACTCTGCTAATTTAGGAGTTGCTAAAGCAAATAATCAAGGGATTGAAATAGCGCTTGAAGATGGTTGTGATCAGGTTTTAATTATAAATAATGATGTTGAATTTGAAAGAACCTTAATTGAAAAATTACTAAAAGTTCAAAAAGCAAAAGAGTGTAGTTTGGTTACTCCAAAAATGATGTATTATGATAATCCTAATCATATTTGGTATGCTGGAAGTTGGTTTATAAAAAATAAAGGATACTTACCCTTGCACAGAGGAATGAAGGAATTGGATGAAGGTCAGTATGATAAAACTGTTGAGGTGGAATATGCTCCAACTTGTTGTTTGTTGGCGAAAAAAGAAGTCTTTCAGAATATTGGTTTAATGGACGAAAAGTACTTTGTTTATTTTGATGATACTGATTTCTCATATAGAATATGGAAGGATGGAAAACATAAAATAATTTACTATCCAAATATTAAATTCTATCATAAAGTCGGTAGTTTAACAAAATCCTTTAATAAGGAAAATGAAAAAATATTTAGAGGAGATTTTTTTATAAAACAGAATACTAGAAATCACATTTATTTTCTGAAAAAAATAGGAGGATTATTTGCCTATACTTTTATTGTATGGTTGTTTTTTAAAAACAATATTAGGTTTGTTGTCAATCCTCTCATAAGAAAGAATTTTTCGACTTGGTGGTTGATTAATAAATCCTACTTTGAAGGGTTAATTAAATAAGAAATGAATAGAAAAGTAGCAATTATAGACCCTTTAGGAGCGCATGGAAGCTCCCATCATTTTTATTTGTTTGGGCAAGCAGAAGGGCTTTTGAAAAATGACGTTTCACTTAGTTTGTACACTAATAATGAGACAAATAATCCGAATATTAAGGGTTTAAAGTTTTTTACTTTTTATAAAAACTTATATGCTTCAGAGTATAAATTTCTTAGTGGAATAAGATGGGTTTTAGGAACTTTATGCTCTGTTATTCATGCTAGGATATTAGGGAATTCTATCTTTCATTTTCATGTATTCCATACAAATATATTTATTTTATTTAATGTTTTTCTTGTTAAGTTGTTATTCGGGAAAGTTGTGCTAACTGTCCATGATGTAAGCTCATTTGCTAATTCATCTGATTCCTCAATTATTGGAAAAATGATTTATAAGTGTACGGATTTAGTCCTAACACATAATAAGTTTTCTAAGTCTGAAATTCTAAAAGGGAATGCTGAATTATCCTCACCTATTTACATTGTACCACATGGGAATTATATACCTTTTATCAATATTCAAGAGGATAAAGAAAAATCCAGAAATCAACTGGGAATTCCAAATGATAAAAAGGTATTATTGTTTTTTGGGATGATAAAAAAAGTAAAAGGATTGGAGGTTTTATTAAATGCTTTAAAGAATGTTATAAAAGAAAATCCTGATGTTTTATTGCTTATTGCTGGAAAGCCTTGGGAGAATGATTTTGCACCCTATCAACAAATTATTGATGAGAATAATTTATCAGATTACTGTCTTTTACATACTAAGTTCATCCCTCATACTGATGTTGAACATTATTATTGTGCAGCTGATTTAGTTGTTCTTCCTTACATAAAAATATATCAAAGTGGAGTTCTTGTGATGACACTTAGTTACGGAAAACCTGCTTTACTTTCTGACTTACCACCATTAAAAGAAGTGGTTGCTGATATGGAAACAGCATTTATGTTTGAAACAGAAAATCCAGTTTCATTGGCTGAAAAGTTGAGTTTTATCTTATCAAATCCTGAAAAACTAGAGCAAGTGAGAAAAAATGGAGAGAAATTAATAAATACAAAATACGATTGGAACGAAATAGGGAGGCAAACTAAACTGGCGTATCAATCATTATAATAATTTGTATTTTAGCCAAAAACCAATGAGATGAAAATTAAAATAAATAAGTGTATTGAAAGTGCTGTGCAGAATTATACTCATGTTTTGAAAGATGATATTTTACAAGATAATATTAGGGAAATTGTAGATAAGAGTGTGAGCGCTTTTCGCTCAGATAAAAAAATGTTGCTGTGTGGAAATGGTGGAAGTGCTTCTGATGCACAGCATATCGCAGCTGAGTTAAGTGGCAGGTTTTATAGGGACCGTCCACCTTTATATGCTGAGGCTTTGCATGTGAACTCATCATATATGACAGCTGTCGCAAATGATTATGGCTATGAAGCTACTTATGCAAGAATGGTTGAGGCTGCAGGAAGAAAGGGAGATATTTTGATTGGAATTTCAACTTCAGGAAACTCTCCTAATGTAGTAAAAACAATGCAAAAAGCAAAAGAAATAGGAATGATTACGGTTGGTTTTACAGGAAAAAGTGGTGGAGAAATGAAAGGTATTTGTGATATTATGATTCGTGTTCCCTCTGACGATACGCCAAGAATTCAGGAGGCTCATATTTTGATAGGGCATATTATTTGTCAATTGATTGAACAAGAAATGTTCCCAAATGCATAAGCTAGATACTCTTTTCTTGGATAGAGATGGTGTTATCAATGTAAAACTAGACGGGAGATATGTCCAAAATTCCGATGAGTTTGAATTTATGCCAGGAGCAGAAACTGCTATTGCAAAACTTTCAAAAAAATTTGAGCGAATTCTTATTGTTACTAATCAGCAAGGCATTGCAAAAGGAATAATGTCAGCTGATGATTTAAATAATCTGCATCAATATATGTTACAGCAATTAGAATCTGAAGTTATTGAGAAAATATATTATTGCCCGCATTTAGCTGCTGAAAATTGTAGTTGCAGAAAACCAAATCCTGGAATGATTCAGCAAGCAATTTCTGATTTTTCAGCTATAAAAATAGAAAACTCGTATTTAGTTGGAGATTCTGATACAGATATTTTGGCAGGAGAAAAGATGGGCTTAATTACGGTAAAAGTAGATAATGAATATACTTTGTCGAAATGGTGTGATGAATTATTGTCTGTTATTGAATAAATATCAGTAGTTTTACAGTTAAAATTAAACAAGTGTTTATTCCTGAAATCAATATAATTTACTCATTTCTAACGGCATTCCTAATTACGTTTGTAGCGATACCTAAAGTTATTTTCTTTGCTGAGCGCCTAAGGTTATTTGCTTTGGCAGGAGAAAGAGCTGCTCATAAAGGTAGTGTTCCAGTTTTTGGAGGTATCGCTATTTTTTCAGGGCTTATGTTTTCCCTCTTGTTCTGGGCTGAATTAGAAAATATTCAATTTATTCTAGTAAGTTTTATAATAGTCTTTTTTGTTGGAGTTATTGATGATTTATTAGCCTTATCTCCAGCCAAAAAGTTAGTGGGACAAGTTATTTCAGTTTTAATTTTAGTATATCTTCAAGAGCTCCAAATAGATAATATGCATGGTGTGTTGGGTGTTTATGAATTGCCGGAATGGGTGAGTGTACTGTTTACTGTTTTTGTGGTTATTGTTATTACAAATGGCTTTAATTTAATTGATGGAGTAGATGGTTTGGCAGGAGGGATAGGTGCGATTGCCTCCTTTTCATTTGGTGTTATTGCTTTATTGATGGAGCAAACCGATATGGCTATAATTTCCTTTACCTTAATGGGCTCCCTTTTAGCCTTTTTGAAATATAATTTTCATCCTGCAAAAATATTTATGGGTGACACAGGTTCATTAGTGGTGGGTATGATACTTTCTGTCTTAGCTATTAATAGTATTCGTTATGGCTTAGTTACTGAGACTATTAAGTTGCCGAATAAAGGGCCACTTTTGGCAATTGTAATTTTAGCAATCCCACTTTTTGATTCCCTTAGAGTATTTGTGGCTAGAATGTTTAAAGGGAGGCACCCATTATCTCCAGGAAGAGGGCACATACATCATGCTTTATTAAGGCTAGATTTTGGACATAAATACACAAGTTTAACCTTGTATGCTTTTGCTATTTCTCTCGTATTTCTCTCGTATTTCCTATTGGAATTAAATATCCATATTAGTATAGCAATCTTAGCAATGATTAGTTTTATTTTACTGATTATCCCTTTCTATATGACGAAAAATAAATCAAATTAATGCGTTTTTTTTCTGTTGTTATTTCAGTTTTTTTAGGAGTTTCAGGGCTTTATGCACAGCATACTAATTTATTATTGGGAAAAAATTATTCTTCTAATTTCAATCATTTAGTTTATCATGATAATGCAAATTATCACACCTCTTTTATACCAATCATCAAGTCAGATTTAAAATTTAATATTGATTCTATTCTTAAAAATAAGAACAATTCAGATTATCCGAATTGGTTCCTGAAAAAGTTATTTTCAGAACATTTTATTATTCTAAAAGGTGATGATTATAGAGTGGTCGCTTCTCCAATTCTAAACTTATCCTCAGGAAAGGAACTCAATGAAGATAAAAACACTTTCACTAATACAAGAGGTTTTCTTATTGAAGGAGATTTAGGAAATAAGATATCTTTCTCTAGTTTATTTGCTGAAAATCAATCGATATTTCCAAATTATCTTGATGCATTCATTCGTAAGAATAGAGTAGTTCCTGGGCAAGGTTATGCGAGAGATTTTAAAGAAACAGGTTTTGATTACGCCATGTCTTCTGGTTATGTTTCCTGTCGAGCAAACAAAATGTTTGCAGTTCAATTTGGACACGGTAAACATTTTATAGGAGATGGATATCGTTCCTTATTGCTTTCGGATAACACTTTTAATTACCCTTACTTGCGCATACAAACTACTTTCTGGAAAGTACAGTACACGAATTTGTATACAGAGTTTCAGGATATTAATTATTTCTTAAATAATGGTTTGGATAATTATGATCAGATGGGGTATGCTAAGAAGTATATGTCGTCTCATTATTTAAGTATAAATGCAACTAAGAAATTAAATATATCATTATTTGAATCAGTGATTTGGCGAATGAATCACGCGCCAGGAAGTAGCGGTTTTGATGTGAATTATTTGAACCCAATTGCTATGTTACGTCCATTGGAATATTCTATAAATTCACCTGATAATGTATTAGTTGGCCTTAGTGCTAAATACAAATTACCTTTTTCTTCTTATGTTTATGGGCAGTTAGTTTTGGATGAATTTAGCTTGACTGATTTGAGACAGAACAATGGTTTTTGGGCAAATAAGTTTGGCTATCAATTAGGCTTTAAGATGTTTAATGTTCTTGGGGTAGAGGATTTAACTCTGCAAACTGAGTATAATTTTGTAAGGCCTTATGCTTATGCGCATCATAATCCTCAGCAGAATTATGCGCATTATAATCAGTCTTTGGCGCATCCTTTAGGAGCTAATTTCTCTGAATTCTTAATCATTACGAATTACAAATGGAAAAGGTGGGAGTTTGATGGAAAGCTAATTTTTGCTAAATATGGATCTCAGTTCAAAGGAGATAAAACTTCTTATGGAAATGACCTGTATATGTCGACTGGAAATTTTGCTGATGAATCAGGATTTCAGAATGTAGGAATAGGAAGGCCTTCTGATTTTGGAATTGAAATGTATCAGGGAAATTTAACAACTGTGAGTCTTAAAAATTTCAATATTGCTTATGTTGTGAATCCGAGAACAAACCTTAAAGTAAATTTAGGAATTACTTTGCGAGATTTTGAAAGTGAAGAAACTGAAATGCAAACTAAATTTATCAATTTTGGAATCAAAAGCGATTTGTTTAATCACTATTACGATTTTTAATGGCCTTAATTTTAGGAATAGAAACAGCAACCAAAAACTGTTCTGTAGCACTGTTTCAAAATGGAATAGTAATTGCTGAAAAGGAACATATTTCTGATGGATATACCCATGCTGAACAATTGACTTCATTTATTGAAGAAATTGTTAAGTTGACTAATATAACCTTAAAAGATATTGATGCAGTTGCATTAAGTAAAGGTCCAGGTTCTTATACGGGCCTGCGCATTGGCACCTCCACAGCTAAGGGTTTGTGTTATGCTTTGGAAATTCCATTGATTGCTATTTCTACCTTAAAAGCTATGGCTTTTGGCATGGCCAAAAATGAAAAAACTGCAATTTATTGTCCTATGATTGATGCTAGGAGAATGGAAGTTTTTTCAGCTTTATTTGATGAAAATAATAAGGAAATAAGAAGCGTACAAGCTGATGTTGTAGATGAGCAAACCTATACTAAATTCTTAGTAAATGAAGTGCTATTCTTTGGGGATGGGGCTTTAAAGTGCAAAGAAATCATCAATCATAAAAACGCTAAATTTATTGAAGGAATTTATCCTTCAGCAAAGAATTTAGGGATTTTAGCAAACGCTAAATTTGAAAATAAGGATTTTGAAGATGTTGCTTACTTTGATCCTTATTACTTAAAAGATTTTGTTGCAGGAAAAAAGAAAGCTTAGTCGTTTCTTTTTCTTTTTGCAGCTGCATTAAACCTTCCTTTAAAAGAACTAGAGCTTCCACCACTACTTCTTCCGCTACCAGCTGATGACTCTCTTCTTGATGAAGATCCTCCAGAAGATCTACCACCTCCACTTCTGTCTCTACCACCTCCGCCTGAATTGCTTCTGTCTCTTCCGCCACCATCTGAATTTCTTCTTCTATCACCACCACCATATGAACGGCCACCACCATCTCTGCTTCCGCCACCTCTAGGTGATTTAGTTCCAGGTGCTTGTGATACTTCAACATTTACTCTGTTTCCGTTCCAATTTGCATCTACCATACCGCTAAGTATGTCAGTTTCAAAGTCAGCAGGAATCTCAAAGAATGAGAATTTACGCATGATATCAATTTTCCCTACAGGAATATTTCTGTTACGCGTACATTCATTAATTAATCCGATAAGATTATGCGCTTGCATATCTTTCTCTTGACCTAAGTTAATGAAGAACCTTGTGTGTCCTGCCTCAGCATGTCCGCCACTATTATCTCCTCTTCTTTCTTTTCTATCTCCTCTTCTACTATCTCCTCTGTCATTTCTATCGTTTCTATCATTACCCTTACTTCCTGTAACGTTTAGGTCTTGTGCATTTTTATAGAATGCTAAGAAACGATTGAATTCAGTAGATACGAAATGCTTGATGATTCCTTCTTTATCAAGATGTGCTAATTTTTCTTCAATAGAAGGAAGGTATTTATCAATTTGATGATTAACATCAGTAGCAACTACTTTGTCGATTAATTTCATCAATTGTATTTGACAAATCTCATCTCCATTAGGAACTTTCATAAGCTTTAAATCACGCTTAATCATTTTTTCAATTGATTTTAACTTTCTTCCTTCACGGCTATGTGCAATAATGATTGAGATTCCTTTGTTTCCTGCTCTACCCGTTCTACCTGATCTATGGACATATATTTCGTTATCATCAGGTAAATTATAATTGATAACATGCGTTAATTCATTGATGTCAATTCCTCTGGCAGCAACATCAGTTGCAACTAATAATTGAATTTTTTTCTTTCTAAATTTCCCCATTACATTATCTCTCTGTGCTTGAGATAATTCTCCATGGATAGCATCAGCACTATACCCGTCTTGCATAAGTTTATCTGCTACTTCTGCAGTTTCTCTTCTAGTACGACAGAATACTATTCCGTAAATTTCAGGATTAACATCACAAATTCTTCTTAATGCTTTGTATCTATCTCTAGCTTGCACCATATAATAATGGTGTTCAATATTTGCAGCTCCTTCATTTCTACTTGCAACCTCAATTGTTTTTGGGTTGTTCATGTAGTTTTTGCTAAGTCGCATTACTTCTTTTGGCATTGTTGCCGAGAAGAGTAAGGTTTGTTTTTCTGTAGGTGTTTCAGCTAAAATAGTATCTAAATCTTCCTTGAACCCCATGTTTAACATTTCATCAGCTTCATCCAAAACAACAAATTCAATGTCTTGTAATTTAAGTGATTTTCTGTTGATTAAATCAATCACTCTTCCAGGAGTACCTACTACAATTTGCGTTCCTGATTTTAATGCTTTAATTTGTGGCATTATGCTTGCTCCACCATAAACAGCAGTAATTTTTAATCCTTTTGTATATTTTGCAAATGACTCCATGTCTTTTGCAATCTGAAGGCAAAGTTCTCTTGTAGGGCAAAGGATAATAGCTTGTGGTATTTTTCTTTCTACATCAACCTTGTGTAATACAGGAAGCCCGAAAGCAGCAGTTTTACCTGTCCCTGTTTGTGCTAGTGCAATAAGATCGGTTTCGTTTTCCAATAAATAAGGAATTGATTCCTGTTGGATTGGAGTTGGTGTGTCAAAACCTAAATCGGTTATTGCTTTTTGAATGTTTTTATTTAGTCCTGTTTCTGAAAATGTCATACGTTTAAATTTTTTGCAAAATTACTCTATTTTTTATCATAACTACTATAATATCAGACTTATCCTTTTTTTATTAACATTGCCATTATTTACGTTTCATTAACTATTTTTGCGGCCTAAAATTTTAAAGTATGAGTATAGATAAGTTTTCGGATAGACACATAGGTCCTAGAGGAAATGATATTAAGCAGATGTTGTCAGTAGTAAATGCATCTTCAATCGAACAATTGATTAATGAAACTATTCCTGCACAAATTCATTTGGGAAGAGAGATGAATTTACCTGATGCACTTTCGGAAAGTCGTTTTGTTGAGCATATGAAGGGCTTGGCTCAGAAAAATAAAAACTATCGTTCTTATATTGGGATGGGGTATTTTAATACTATTCTTCCAGGTGTTATCCAGAGGAATATTTTGGAAAACCCAGGATGGTATACTGCCTACACTCCTTATCAAGCTGAAATTGCACAAGGGAGATTAGAGGCTTTGCTGAACTACCAAACTATGGTGAGTGAGCTTACAGGAATGGAAATTGCAAATGCGTCATTGTTAGATGAAGGTACGGCTGCAGCTGAAGCAATGGTTTTGTTGTTCAATAGCAGAAACAGAAAACAGAAAAAAGCAAATGTTTTGAAGTTTTTTGTTTCAGAATTATGTTTTCCTCAAACGATAGAGATTTTAAAAACGCGTGCTACTCCAATTGGTATTGAATTGGTGATTGGGTGTCATGAAGAAGTGGTGGTGAATGAAGAATTCTTTGGCGTTATTTTACAATATCCTGCAAAATATGGAGAAGTAATTGATTATTCTGCTTTTGTAAAACTATTAAAAACGATAGAAGTTGGGGTTGTTGTGGCGGCTGATTTATTGAGTTTGAGTTTATTGACTCCACCTGCTGAATGGGGAGCTGATGTTGTGGTAGGTACTACCCAACGATTCGGAATTCCTATGGGTTATGGAGGTCCTCATGCGGCTTACTTTGCTACTTTTGATAAGTTCAAAAGAAGTATGCCAGGAAGGATTATTGGAGTGAGTGAGGATATGGATGGTAATAGAGCACTCAGAATGGCTTTACAAACAAGAGAGCAACATATTAAAAGAGAAAAGGCAACATCAAACATTTGTACTGCACAGGTTTTGTTAGCAGTTATGGCAGGTATGTATGGGGTATATCATGGTGCTGAAGGGCTAAGAGGGATGAGTAAAAACATTCATTCTTTGACCGCTACTTTGGCGGAAGGATTAACACAATTAGGGTATCATCAATTGAATCCTATTTATTTTGATACACTACAAATTTCAGTGGGAAATGTTTCTATGGAAAACATAAAAACTTATGCTGAAGACGCGAAAATTAACTTTAACTATATTAATGACGATACGCTTTCAATAAGTATTGATGAAAAAGATGATTTAAGTAATATCAATGATATTTTAGAAGTGTTTGCTAAAAGTTGCAATCATTCTGATTCTGAAGATTTAATTAAAGAAGTTTTAAGTGGGGATTATACTGAAGCGACTGCAAGAATTCCAAATGCACTTTATCGTACTTCTACTTTTATGCAGCATGATGTGTTTAATAAGTATCATTCCGAAACGGATATGATGCGTTATATTAAGAGTTTAGAAAATAAAGATTTATCATTAACACATTCTATGATTCCTTTGGGTTCGTGTACTATGAAGTTGAATGCAGCCTCAGAATTATTCCCATTAAGTTGGTCGGAATTCGGAAATTTACATCCATTTGCTCCTGCTCATCAAGCAAGAGGGTATCATATTATGTTTCATGAATTAGAAGAAATGTTATGTGAAATTACTGGTTTTGATGCTATGAGTTTACAACCAAATTCTGGTGCGCAAGGTGAGTTTGCGGGTTTAATGGTGATAAGAGCTTATCATGAAAGTAGGGGTGATGAGCATAGAAATATTTGTTTGATTCCTTCTTCAGCTCATGGTACAAATCCTGCGTCAGCAGTTATGGCCGGAATGAAAGTGGTGGTTACCCCATGTGACGAAAACGGAAATATTGATGTTAAAGCATTAAGAGAAAAAGCAGAGGAGCATAAAGAAAATCTTTCTGCTTTAATGGTTACTTACCCGTCAACACATGGTGTTTATGAGGAGGCGATTATGGAAATCACTCAGATTATTCATGATAACGGAGGGCAAGTATATATGGATGGTGCAAACATGAATGCTCAAGTTGGGATAACAAATCCTGCACTTATTGGTGCTGATGTTTGTCATTTGAATTTACATAAAACATTTGCAATCCCTCATGGTGGTGGTGGCCCTGGAATGGGGCCGATTGGAGTGGTGGAGCATTTAAAGCCTTTCTTGCCAAATAGTCCTTTAGTAAAAATGGGTGGTGAAAACGGAATGTCAATTTCTTCTGCTCCTTGGGGTAGTGCCTTGGTATTGTCAATTTCTTATGCTTATATTAAAATGTTGGGTACTGAAGGATTGAGAGCCTCAACTGAGATGGCAATATTGAATGCTAACTATATTAAAGAAAAATTAGCCCAACATTTCACAATACTTTATACTGGAGATAATAATAGAGTGGCACACGAAATGATTGTGGATTTCAGAATGTTTAAGAAAGACGGGATTGAGGTAGTTGATGTTGCTAAGCGATTAATGGATTATGGTTTCCATGCGCCAACAGTTTCTTTCCCTGTAGTAGGGACTTTAATGATAGAGCCAACTGAAAGTGAAAGTAAAGAGGAATTGGATCGTTTTTGTGAAGCTATGCTGAGTATTAAAAGTGAAATTGATGAGGTTATTTTAGGAGAAATTCTTGCTGAGGAAAGTGTACTTAAAAATGCACCTCACACTATGAATATGGCTGTGAATGATGAGTGGAATTTCAACTATACAAGACAAAAAGCGGTATACCCTTTACAATGGGTAAAGGATAAAAAATTCTGGCCTTCAGTTAGGCGTGTGAATGATGCTTTTGGGGATAGAAACCTGATTTGTTCTTGTGCGCCTATTTCTGATTATGTATAGATTGGAGGTGATAAATAATTAAAAAAAACAGCTAAAGATTAATCTTTAGCTGTTTTTTTATAGGCTTAGTTTTTATTGACAAAGTATAGGAGTTATTAGTTTAGAATTATATCAATAAAAAAGAGCGGTTAATACCGCTCTTTTTTTTATTCTAATATTTAATAAACTACTATATTACTTTGTTTTTGTAAATTTAATAGTTTCAACAGTTGTTGTTCCTTTAATTTCACAGAAGTATATTCCAGAAGGGTAACTATTTGTATTCACTGTTATTTCGTTAGTGTTTGCAGCTATTGTTTTAGTATAAACTATTCTACCTGTAACATCTGTAATTGTTATCTCTTTAACATCATTAATGTTGTTAAAGACAATATTTACCTTATCGTTAGCAGGATTAGGGTATAGGTTAATGTTAGCAGAATTAATATTATTAGTACTAGTAACATAAGAGGATAGGTGAAACCAAATGTTTTGGTGATTCATAATTGGTAATCCGTTACTAGTCCAACTATTTCCAGGGTAATATTGCCCAGCCCACCCACTAGTACCGTATTGTATTTCAGGAAATACAGTTAAATTGTAATTTTCATTACCTCCTGCAGTAGCAGCTCCATCTCTAACATAGTATCCGATAAAAGAGTTTCTTTGGTTTACTACCCAAGGCATATCATAACTTGCTAATGTGTCCCCTGGGTTAAAAGTGTTCCCGGGTACAAAGGTATACGTTGCAGCAACTAATCCTCCATTTGGCATTTCTAAAGGAGGGTCTATAGTAAACTCTAGATATTTGTTGTTGCCAGGTCCAGTAGAATCGATAACTGTTAAATCATACTCAATAGTCTGATAAGCATTTTTACCTTTAAATATTGTTTCGTCATACTCAACATTGTAAAATGTGCCTCCACTTTGAAGTGAACCTGCAGAAATTGCATTATTTTCAGTTGAGTAAATTTGAACAATTAATTTGTCAGGGTTTTGTGATTGAGTTCTAATGTACTGGTAAGGAAAGTAAATAGTATCTAAAATAAATCCTTCAGCAGCATTAAAGAAATCAGCTTCACCAGAGAGGAAGTTAAAAGATGTTGGGTCAAGAATTTGCCCTCTTGAATGTTGGTATACATTGTAATAGTTTGTGTCGATGCCATCAATGTATCCATCAACCATTGAAGAGTCAGTGTGAAGTATTCCAATATATCCAGTTGCATCAACAGAACCACCCTCTCTCATTTCATATCCGTAATTAAACCAGCCACCTCCAGCAGCTTTACTGTTGTTGCTAGGTTTGTAATTTTCTATGACTTTTCTGTCATGTTTTTGGCTTATATCTATTGTGTTCTGAGCAAATGAATTGCCAGTAAATACAATAACTAAAAGACTTAAAAATAGTTGTTTTTTCATGATTGTTAATTTTATTAATTTTTTTGCAAATATAGTACTTTTTTAGAAAGTGTAAAATTTTTTAGAAAGTATGTGTTTCAGTTACTTGCTTTATAGTGTGAGTTAGTTCAAAATTGGGTATAAAAAAAGCCCACTCATTGAGTGGGCTTTTTGTTTAAGTGGTGCTACCAAGATTCGAACTAGGGACACATGGATTTTCAGTCCATTGCTCTACCAACTGAGCTATAGCACCAACTAAATTGGGCTGCAAATTTAATTGTTTTTTTTATTTAGAGAAATAATTTGGGCAAATCATCATAAGGAATTGTAATTTTATATTTTTGACAAAAATTTACATTCGGTGAAACTAATAATTGACATAGGAAATACAGCAGTGAAAGTAGCCTTATTTGAAGGGAATGAGCTGATTAGCGCTACTTCTGTTGAAGAGTGTACTCTGCGAGACATGCTTAGTTTTGTGGCGACTCATACTATTTCAAGTGCTATTATTTCATCAGTAAAAGAGTTAAATGCCGATATTGAAAAAATAATTCAGCATTTTAATGCTCTTTTTTTAAACGAAAACACGCCTTTGCCAATCACGATTGACTATAAAACGCCAAATACTTTGGGCAGAGATAGAATTGCAGCTGTTGTGGGGGCTTCAGTTTTGTTTCCAAAGCAAGATGTACTTGTGTTTGATGCGGGCACTTGTTTAACAATTGACTTTATTAGTAAGGAAAAGGTATATAAAGGAGGAAGAATTTCTCCTGGAATAGCAATGCGGTATAAGTCCCTTCATCAGTTTACAGATAAATTACCTTTGTGTGAGTTTTCAGAAAGTAGTGTCCTGTTAGGTAATGATACAAAGTCATCAATTATAAGTGGTGTACAACAGGGAATATTAGCAGAAGTGAGTGAAATAATTAATGTTTATAAAAAGGAAAATAAAGCGACCATAATTTCCGTTACAGGTGGGGATTGTTTTTTCTTTGAAAAGGAATTAAAAAGTAGCATATTTGCAAACCCATTTTTAGTAATGGAAGGATTAAATGAAATTTTAGATTATAATGAATAAATTAAAAAGTTTAGTAGCAGTTTTCTGTATTGTGTTTTCAATCTCTGCTTCTGCACAAACGGGTACAAGTTCGCCTTACTCACGTTTTGGATTGGGCGATTTGCAAGGAAATATATTTCCAGCATACAATGCTTTAGGGGGTGGAGTTACTGCTTTGAGTAGTTCAAGTAGTGTGAATCCATCTAATCCGGCAAGTTACACTTCTTTTAAAGCGAACTCTTTTTTGTTTTCAACTGGAGGATTGCACAAAACAACTAGTATTCAGAATTCAACTGATAAACAGATTGCAAATAATTCGGCTTTTAGCCACTTGACAATTGCCTTTCCTATCAGTAGGAAATTAGGTGCAAGTATTGGAATGTTGCCTTATAGTAATATAGGGTATACATTAAATGCTAGAGATGAAAATGCGAATGCTGATATGATTTATTCAGGAGATGGTGGAATAAGTAAAGTGTATTTCGGAGGAGCTTATGAGCCTTTCAAAGGATTTTCTGTAGGAGTGAATGCTTCTTATTTATTTGGTGGATTAAATAGAAGAAAAAACTTGAATTTTGATGATGCATCTTATTTTGATGCACGTTCAAACTCTAAAATAAATCTGAAAGGGTATTATTACGAATTAGGGATTATGTATAAAAAAGAGTTGGCAAATGAAAAAGAAATTACATTTGGTTTAACAGCTAATAATAATTCAACTATTCGTGCTAAACGAACTAATATTGTTGAAACACTTTCAGGAACAAGTTCAATTGTAAAGGATACTGCCCTTAGTTCAGTAGAATGGGGAGATATTAATTTACCACAGTATATAAGTGCTGGTATTGGTTATCGTGATGGTGAAAAATGGCTTTTGGTAGCTGACTATAGTATGCAAAATTGGGCTGATTATAGCTTGTTGGGTGTGGGTGATAACTTGCAAAATAGTATGCGCCTCTCTGGTGGTTTGCAATATACTCCAGAATTTAATTCGGTTACTAAGTATTACAAAAGAATGCAATACCGTTTAGGAGCAGCTTATAGCAATACTCCTTTAATGCTTAATGATACTCAGTTAAAAGAAATGAGTGTGAGTTTCGGCTTTGGTATTCCTGTTAGAAAATCCCGTACAAAATATGATGTTTCTTTTACTTTAGGGCAAAGAGGAACGACTGATAATAATTTAATAAAAGAACAATTTATAAGGTTTGGATTAAGTGTTTCTTATGATGGTATCTGGTTTGTAAAACGTAAATATGATTAATAAAATGATAAAGAAAATAGTTGTTATAGCAGTAGTAGTTTTAATGAGTTTTGGTGCTAATGCACAATCAAAATTTGGTACAGATAGTGTGGCGTGTATTGAAAATCTGTCTTTGTTTAGAGAATATTATAAACAAAAAAATTATGTAGATGCTTTAAATCCTTGGCGTTGGACTTTTAATAATTGCCCTAAGTCAAGTGGGAATATATATAAGAATGGACCGAAAATTATTAAAGAAAGAATGAAGGTTGATAAGCCAAATAGAGCGGCTTATATCGATACTTTAATGATGGTTTTTGACCAAAGAATTAAGTATTTCGGGAAAGAAGGCTATGTGTTAGGGCTTAAAGGATACGAACTACTTGGAGTGGATAAAAAAAGAAGTGAAGAAGGTTTAGGCTATTTAAAAACATCCTTGGATATGGATGGGAATAAGGCTTCAGTTCAAGCGGTTTATGGATATATGAAGGCTATGGTGAATCTAGAAAAATCAGGAATAAAAACTAAAGTAGATGTGCTGGAGGCTTATGCATTAGTTTCAGAAATTATTGATTTTAATATTGTGAATGAATCTAAGTCAGCAAAAAACTTTATAAAGTATGCTGAAAAGGTGGAAAACTTATTTACTCCTTATGCTAATTGTGAAGATTTAGTTTCACTTTTTTCTTCAAAATTTGATCCTGCTACGGAGGATATATCTTTCTTAAATAGAGTAACGAAAGTGCTAGAAAATAAGGATTGTAGCTCAGAACAATTATTTTTTGATGCTTCTAGCAGGTTATATGAATTAGATCCTTCAGCTTCTTCAGCTGATAAAATGGCTAAAATGAGTATTGCAAAAGGAAAATCAGCTGATGCGATTGCCTTTGCTAAAAAAGCAATTGATATGGAAGAGGAAGGAAATCAGAAAGCAATTTACTATTTAGGGTTGGCGGATGCTTACCGTAATGCAGGTTCATATTCTTCAGCAAGAAATGCAGTTTATAGCGCTTTGGAACTCAGAAGTGGATGGGGTGAAGCCTATATGAATTTAGGAAATATTTACATTACTGGAGCGAAAAGTTGTGGTAGTGACTTTGATAAATCCACTGTGTACTGGGTGGCAGTTGATGCTTTCAGTAGAGCTCGTTCAGATGAAGACACTAAAGAAAGAGCTAGTAAAAGTATCAATACCTATTCCAAATATTTCCCTAGTAAAGAAACTTGTTTCTTTAATGGTGTTGATGCTGGAAAGTCGCATACTGTGGGGTGTTGGATTAACATAGCGACTACATCTCGTACGAGTGACTAAACGAAAATTATGCGTTTCTTTTTTTTCTTATCGGTTATATTGATTGCTTGTACTAACGACCCAAAGTTGGTGCAGGAGTTTGTGAGTGATAAAGAACAAGCAATTGAACAAATAAAAGGAGCAGAATTACTGCATACTGAAAATGGGAAGACAAAGGTAAGGATAGTGGCTGGTAAAATTGAGCGTTTCCAAAACAGACAGCCACAGCTTATTTTTTCTGAACATTTGGAAGTTTATTTTTACAATGATTCTTCTCAGTTACAATCGACACTTAAAGCTGATAATGCTTCAATTGATGAAGAAACAAAAATTATGTTAGCCCAAAATAATGTAGAACTTATTGGTAGTGATGCTAAAAAGTTGGAGACAGAGGAATTAGTTTGGGACGAAAAAAAGGATAAAATTTACACGGATAAGAAAGTGAAAATAACAACTGGTAAGGAAGTTATTTATGGTGAAGGTTTTACCTCTAATCCTGATTTTACGGAATACTCAATTGCTAAAATTCATGGAACTTTTGATTTTGAGTCTGAAACAAATTAACTTTTAGTAATTTTACACATATGCTAATATCTATTGCTGCCATCACCCTTTTGTTTTCTGCCTTTTTTTCGGGAGTAGAAATTGCTTTTATTTCTGCCAATAAATTGAAGCTGGAATTGGATAAAAATTCAGGGAAATTTCCGGCTAATATCATTTCCTATTTTTCTAAAAATGAATCTGATTTCATTACCACTATGTTGGTAGGAAACAATATTGCTTTGGTGGTGTATGGTATTGTAATGACGCAAATTCTTACTCCTCAAATTGAAGATTATTTACATTCGGAAGTTGCTCTTTTATTGGTGCAAACAATCATCACTACTTTAATTATTTTGGTGACTGCAGAGTTCTTTCCAAAAGCAATTTTTCGTATTTTCCCTAATCAGATATTAAGAATATTTTCTATTCCAATTTGGCTGTTTTTTGTATTCTTTCGTCCTGTTGCATTACTTATGTTGTACCTTTCCAAGGTAGTGCTTAAGTATGTGTTTGGTCAGAAAATTGAAGAAGGAAAACAAGTATTTGGAAAGACTGATTTGGACGAATATTTGAGTAATATAAAGTCAGTTGAAGGAGATGAGGAGCATAGAGTTGAGGTAGAAATGTTGCAAAATGTGTTGGATTTGACCGATAAGAAATTAAGGGAATGTATGATTCCAAGAACTGAAATTGTGGCTATGGATATTTTGGCTCCTATCAATGATATTAAAGATAAATTCATAGCGACTAAGCTTTCTAAAATCCTGATTTATAAAGGAAATATTGATCAGGTAATTGGCTATGTTCATTCTTCTGATTTGTTCAGAAGTCCTAAAAATGTGCGTTCTGTTTTGTTGCCAATTCCTTTCGTTCCTGAAAGTATGTCGGCTATGCAATTGCTAACTCAATTTATTAATACTAATAAAGGAATTGCTTTGGTGGTTGATGAGTTTGGTGGTACTTCCGGTATGCTTACTATTGAGGATGTTACTGAAGAAATTGTTGGTGAGATTGTGGATGAACATGATATGGAAGAAATTACGGATAAGAAATTGTCAAAAAACCAATATCAACTTTTTGCGCGATTAGATATTGAGATGGTGAATAAGAAATACGGATTGAATCTTCCTGAATCGGATGAGTACGAAACAATAGCAGGATTAATCCTGGACCACTTGGAAGAAATACCCAAACAAGATGATGTAATAAAACTTGAAGAATTCCAATTTACCATCATAAAAGTAAACGATACGGCAATACAAGAAGTGCAGTTGAAGGTGCTTACTAGATAAGAATTAGCACTCTTTTCTATTTCATTTCTTAAATAACAATTGTATATTCGCCAACTTTAATAAAATAAAACACGAATGGGAACACTAGGGAAAATTAGAAATAGATCAGGATTATTATTAGCAGTTATTGGAATAGCAATGCTAGCTTTTATTTTAGGTGACTTTATGTCATCTCTTGATTCAAGAGGAGGGAGTAGTATTTATGTAGGTGAAGTTTTGGGTGAAGATGTAATGCGCCAAGCTTATGAAGTAAAGGTTGAAGAAGGAATCGAAAACTGGAAACAACAAAACCAACAAAGCGTCCTTAATCAAACAACTACTGCTCAAATCCGATCTCAAATTTGGGATCAGTATGTAAGAGAGTTAGTAATGAATAACGAATATTCAAAATTAGGAATTGATGTTTCTGATGATGAGTTTTGGGAATTATTACAAGGTATTAATGTACATCCTGAGATATCTAAAGTTCCTGCTTTTCAAAATCCAGCTACTGGTCAGTTTGATAGGACAAAGGTGGTAGGCTACTTAAAACAAATTGATCAAGACCCAACAGGAGAAGCGCGTACAAGATGGGTAGGCTTCCAAAAGTATTTAATTGGCTTAATCAAGACTTCAAAATACAATTCTTTGGTAGCAAATGCAATGTATGTTACGGGTGAAGAAGCAAGAATAAACTTTAATGAAAATTCACAAAATGTTACCTTTAACTATGTAGCAATTCCTTTTACTTCAGTTGCCGACAGTATTGTTACTCCTACTGAAAGTGAAATAAAAACTTATTATACAAACCATAAATCAAACTATGAACAAGACGCTTCAAAGGATGTTGATTTTGTAGTATTTACAGTAACACCTTCAACTGAAGATGATGTAGCTACTAGATTGTCAATTGAGGAATTGAAAGCTGATTTTACTATTTTTGAGGATTATGATTTAATGGCCAGAAGAAATTCTGATAATACAACTGCTCGTTTTACTTTTGCTACTGAGGATGAATTACAAGATCCTAATTGGGCTGAATTATTTGCAGCAGAACAAGGTGCAGTTATTGGGCCTTACCAAGCAAGCCAAGGCGTATATCGTATTGCTAAGTTAGCAGTTGTACAAAATCGTCCTGATTCAGTTGAAGCGCGTCATATCTTAATTGCACCTACTCAAACTATGAGTTTGGATTCAGTTAATGCAAGAATTGATGCTATTAAAGCACAAGTTGAGGCAGGTACTGATTTTGGTCTTTTGGCTGAAAAGAATTCTGATGATAAAGGTTCTGCTATTAAAGGAGGTGATTTAGGTTGGTTTGCTGAAGGAGCAATGGTTGCTGAATTCAATGAAGCTTGTTTTACTTCTAAGAGTGGTGATTTAAGTGTGGTTACTTCTCAGTTTGGAGTTCACCTTATTGAGGTAACGAAAACAAGTAGAGCTGTCCGTAAAGTAAAAGTTGCTTTTATCGACAGAAATGTAGAGCCAAGTACTGAAACATTCAATACTTATTATTCTCAAGCAGCACAGTTTGCTGGTAAAATATTGAATGAAGGAATTGCTTTTGATTCTTTAGTAGTAGAACAAAATTTAGTAAAAAGAAGCGATAGTAAAGTAAAGGCTGATAAGCAAAGTATTATTGGTTTACCAAACTCACGTGAAATGGTAAGATGGATGAATACTGCTGAACAGGGAATGGTTTCTGAAGTATTCCAATTTGAAAACTCTTATGTAGTTGCTTACTTAAACAAGGCTTATGCTGAGGGCGTTACTTCTTTGGAGGATATTGAAGAACAAATTTCTGCTTTAGTAGTGAAGGATAAGAAAGCGGATTACATTACTGCTGCTATTACAGGAGCTGATTTAGCTGCTATTGCAGCTAACAATGGTCAGACTGTTGTGAATGCACAAAGAGCTAATTTGGCAAACTTAAGCCTGCAAGGTATTGGTTACGAACCAGAGTTAGTTGGTTCTATTTTTGGAACTGATGTTGGTTCTGTTTCTAGTCCTATCGCAGGAACTAATGCTGTTTATGTAATAGAGGTTACTGCTAAAGATGATGCAAAAACTTCAGGTGATTTTTCACAGCAAAAACAAGCTGTACAAAAAGGAGCTGCTGCTTATGCTAACGGTGCTGCTTACAAAGTATTAAATACTGAAGCTGATGTAACAGACAATCGTTCAGATTTCTACTAGTTAGTTTATTAAGAATAAATAAAATGCTCAGCCTTTCGGTTGGGCATTTTTTTTACCTCAAAATCTGTAATCGGTAAGAATCTAAATTCAGGAAAATAAAGAGTAGGATAGTAAACCCAATTAAGGAAGAACCTCCATAACTAATAAAGGGTAATGGAATACCTATTACGGGCAATAGGCCAATCGTCATTCCAATATTAATTACTAAGTGCATAAAAAGGATAGTGGCAACACTATACCCATATATTCGACTAAAGTTTGATCTTTGGCGTTCAGCTAAAAAGAGGACTCTCAGCAGTAAGCCAACAAATAAAATAATAAAGGAAAAACTACCAAGGAAACCCCACTCTTCTCCAATGGTACAGAAAATAAAATCTGTGCTTTGTTCAGGTACAAAATCAAATCGGGTTTGAGTTCCGTTTAAAAATCCTTTTCCACTAAACCCACCACTACCAATTGCAATCTTTGATTGGATTAAATTATAACCAGCCCCATGCGGGTCAAATTCTTTTCCTAATAGTATGTTTATTCTTTTTCTGTGATGAGGAGCTAATACATCATTAAAGATGTAATCAACACTAAAAATGAATGAGGTACAAGTAATGAGTACTCCTAAAATGAGTAAGAGTTCTTTCTTTTTTCTTCTGGAAAATAAATAGATAAGCATTGCAAGAGCAGAAATAACACTAAGGAGTATGGTTTTTTCAACCACTAAGGTGAGCACAAATAGGATAGCAATTATTAAGCCAAAGATTAAGATGTTTCCTGATAGTCCTTCACGATATAAAACCAATACAAAAGCGGCATAAACCAAAGCTGTACCTAAGTCATTTTGTAAAATGATAAGCAGAAAAGGAAGAATGATAATAGCATATGTTTTGAGCTTGTCCTGCAAGGAAATACGCTTAATATGTAGGCTGTTATAGTATTTGGCAAGTGCAAGTGCAGTAGTAAATTTTGCAAACTCTGAGGGTTGAAATTTGAAACTCCCAAACTCGTACCAAGAAGTAGCCCCCCCCGTAATTGCTCCCTTAAAGAGTACGCCAATTAAAAGTAAAATAATGGCAATATAAAAGAGGTAGGAAAGGGAATAGTAAAATTTCCAATCAATGATTAATGTTAAAAAAGCAACAAAGGAAGCAATGACAATAAAAAGGAGTTGCTTGCCGTATCTACTGCTAAAATCAAGTGCCATTGCTGTATCCTCATTGTACTGTGATGCATAGATATTTATCCAGCCAAAAAGCATAAGTATTCCATAAAGTAAGATACTTACTTTGTCAATGTTGGCAAAAATATTTTTTGCAGCTCTCATTCTTTTTCTATTAGATTTCCATTTAAGATAAAGGCTTCTTGTGCTTTATTTGTGATGGCTCTTTTCAAATACTTTTCTATCATTAAGGATGCGATTGGAGCAGCCCAAGTAGATCCAAATCCTCCATTTTCAACATATACTGCTATAGCAATTGTAGGATTTTCTTTAGGTGCAAAGGCAATAAAAATAGAATGGTCTTCCCCATGCGGATTTTGTGCCGTCCCTGTTTTTCCACAAATTTCATAATCAGCAATTTTACAATTTTGTGCAGTTCCTTTTTTACCTTCAATTACATTTTGCATTCCCTCAATTATAGGCGTAAAGTATTTTTCGTCAATGCTGCAATATTTCTTAATAGTAAAGTTGCTGTCTATTCCGTCCACTCCTGAAATATTTTTAATGATATGGGGAGTGTAATAAAACCCTCTATTAGCGATTATAGCCGTCATGTTTGCCATTTGTATTGGGGTTAGGAGTAGTTCCCCTTGCCCAATTGCCATAGAGATGATGGTATTTGCATTCCAGCTCCCCCTATAAAGGGTGTTGAAATAAGATAATTTTGGTATTTTACCTGGGCTTCCGGTATTAAAATCGTTATTCATAAAACTACCAATTCCAAAGCTAGATACATGGCTGTACCAATTGTCATAAGCCTCAATTGTGGAGTTGAATTTGTTAAAATATTTTTCGTAGGTACTGCAAAAATAAGCATTACAGGAAATTTCAATTCCCTTAATTAAATTTAGCGGATTCTGATGTGGGTGGCAACCTACATGCTTATCCTTTCCGTAATTATACCCATTATCTCCATTGCAGGAAAAGGAAGTACTCTTTCTAATTACTCCCTCTTGCAGTGCTATGAGCCCGTTTATTAATTTGAAGGTAGACCCAGGCGGATAAGTTCCTTGCAGTGCCCTATTGAATAAGGGTTTGTTTTCGTCTTCAGCAAGAAGCTTGTAATTTTCTGATCGCTTTCGTCCTATCAATAAATTAGGATTATAAGTTGGTGCTGAAACTAAAGCTAGAATTTCTCCTGATGAAGGTTCAATAGCCACAATAGCACCAATCTTGTTTTCCATAAGTTTCTCACCAAATTCTTGCAGTTCAATGTCAATGGTTGATGTTAAAGTACTTCCTGCAATCGGCAAAGTATCAAACTTTCCTTCTTGGAATTTTCCTTGGTCACGGTTATGTACGTCTACCAATTTTATGGCCATTCCTTTCGTTCCTCTCAGCTGTTTTTCATAAGCTGCTTCCATACCACTTACGCCTGTCAAATCTCCTTTGGTGTAGTAGGGGTCTTCCTTAGTTTTTCGTAAATTTACTTCTCCAAGATAGCCTACTAGATGAGTAGCAACATTGGATGGGTAATTTCTCATGGTAAGTTTACTCAGGTAAAATCCTGGAAACTGGAATAGTTTTTCGGACAAAGTACTGGAGTTTGCTAAGCTGATATGTTTTATGAATACACTTTCCTTGTAGCCCGAATATTCAGCAGCCTTTTTATATTTGCTAATAAACTCTTGTTTAGTAATTGAAGTAAGATTGCAAAAAGCTAAAGTGTCAATTGTTTTCCCTTTTAATTCTCGGGGGATAATCATCAAATCATAAGCTGGAACATTGGCTACAATTAGGTTGCTATCCCTATCGTATATTAACCCTCTAACTGCTTGCTGCACATCATAACGCAATACATTATTATTGGCTGAAAATTTATAATCATCATTAATTACCTGGATGTAGAAAAGCTTGGTAATGAATATAATTGCAACTAACAGAAATATACCAACAACAATTTTATGTCTGTTTTTATGCTGTTTCATTATTTATCTTGCTGAAATAATTGAGTGATAAGTACAATGATAAGGGTAGCTATTGAACTCGCCAAAATCTTTCCGAAAAGGACAAGATTAAAACTAAGGTGTTCAATCGTAAACAAGCAGCTATTATGAATCAGAATTAAAAATAAGGAAAAGGTAATGAATGATTTTGATCCTACTTTTTCCATTGTGATTTCATCTGAATCCCCAAGTATATTATGGGGGATAGTTATCTTGCTAATGAAGGGCTTTACAAAGGCTATTAGTATAGTTGCTGTAGAATGGAATCCTAAACTTCCTGAAAAAAGATCAATTGAAAAGCCTAACAAAAAAGCATAGCTTAATAAAAACCATTTTGGTGTTTTTAAGGGTAGACTAATAATCAATAATACATATAAAAACGGATTGATGTAGGCTGAAAAAAGCACTTCATTTAGCACCAATACTTGCAAGAGTACATACACAGGAAGTAGCCCTAAATATTTTATAAAATGTTTATTCATCTTCTTTTCTTTCTTGTTCTAAGCTCAGCTGTTCGGCAGCTTCATCAGAATGAATTATATAAACATAATTGAGCTGATTGAAGTCTTCAAAGAGATTAATACTAACCTCAAGAAATCCATCATCTTTATTCTTTTTGATGTTTTTTACGGCACCAATACTCACTCCTTCAGGGAAAATAACACTATGACTATTGGTGGTTATGGTGTCACCAATAATAATAGTTATGTGGTTAGGAAAGTTGGAAATAGTAGCTGATTTATAGTCAAATCCTTTCCATTTTAGGATACCATTATGATTGTTCTTTTTTAGTTGAATACCAATAGCTGATTTTCTGTGTAATAATGAAATCGCAATAGCATAATGCGTACTTACAGAATGAATAACTCCAACAACCCCTTGATTAGTGATGACACCCATTCCTTCTTTAATTCCGTGTTTGCTTCCTTTATTTAGCGTTATAAAATTGTTTCGTTTACTTACGGAATTATTGATTATTTTGGCAGGATAGTAGTGGTATTTCTTGATTCGGATAAGAGTAGAATCAACAAATGAAATTTCATTTTGCAGTAAAGAATGCAGTTTTGCATTCTCCTCAATTAAATAATTATTGGTTTCTTTCAGAGCTACATAATCGGAAAATGAAGCCGTGTAATTATGAATAAAACTTGTGTATTGGGTGCTGAATTTAATTGCCCTATTGGCTTGATAACTGTTATTTTGCAATAACAAAAAGACAGAAAATCCTTCTATTAAAATGAAAAGTAATAGAAAATGATTTATCTTAATAAACCGTAATAGGTTATACATTTTACCTTATCTGCTATTGAATTAAGAAAGTATAGCTCTCTGTATTTTTAAGTGCAATTCCTGTTCCCCTAGCTACTGCTCTTAAAGGATCTTCAGCAACATAAACTGGTAATTTTGTTTTTCTTGCAATTCTTTTATCCAATCCTCTTAGCATTGACCCTCCTCCTGTTAAGTACAGTCCTTCATTGTAAATATCGGCCGAAAGTGCTGGTGGAGTATTAAAAAGGGCGCTCATTACAGCTTCTTCAATTTGCTCGATTGAATTGTTGAGTGCTCCTGCAATCTCTTTATAAGTTACAATTACTTCTTTAGGTATTCCACTCATTAAATCTCTACCATGCACAGCATAGTTTGGAGGTGGTTCGTCAAGTTCGGTAAGTGCCGAACCTACATTTATTTTTATTTGCTCAGCCATAATATCACCTACGGCAATATTGTGTCTAGTTTTCATGTAGGTTTGAATGTTATCAGTAAATTCATCCCCAGCAACTCTTATCGATTTATCACAAACAATTCCTCCTAATGAGATAACTGCAATTTCAGTTGTACCACCGCCAATATCAATTACCATATTTCCTTTTGGTTCTAGCACATCAATACCAATACCGATAGCTGCAGCCATAGGTTCGTGTATCAGCCACACATCTTTTGCTCCTGCATGTTCTGCCGAGTCAATTACAGCTCTTTTTTCTACTTCAGTTACTCCTGAAGGAATACAGATAACCATTTTTAAAGAAGGAGAAAAGATGGATCTTTTCCTTTGGATCATATCAATAAACCCAATAATCATTTGCTCTGAAGATTGAAAATCAGCAATTACACCATTTTTTAACGGGCGAATAGTTTCTATTTCTTTATGGGTTTTTCCGTGCATTTGTTGGGCTCTTTTTCCGATAGCCACTATCTCTCCTGTCCTAATATTTTTAGCAACAATTGAGGGTTCGTCCACAACAACTTTGTCGTTATGAATAATTAGTGTGTTAGCTGTTCCTAAATCAATAGCAATTGCTTCCTGCATAAAGTCAAACCATCCCATAATTTTTATTTTTTAGTGTTTAAAATGTCTTGTTCCTGTTAGTGCCATAGTCATATTGTTATCGTTACAATAGTCAATGGAAAGTTTATCTTTTATCGATCCTCCTGGTTGTATTACTGCTTTTATTCCTGCATTATCCGCCAATTCCACACAGTCAGGGAAAGGGAAAAATGCATCAGAAGCCATTACGCAACCGTTTAAGTCAAAGCCAAAGTTTTTTGCTTTGTCTATTGCTTGTTTTAGTGCATCAACTCTTGATGTTTGCCCAACTCCACTTGCAAACAACTGCTTTCCTTTTGCAAATACAATCGTGTTGGATTTTGTGTGCTTACATACTTTGGATGCAAATACTAAATCGGTTAATTGTTCGTCAGTTGGTGCAATTTCAGTAGCGGTTACCATATCGGTAATTGCATCACTTTTCAAATCTTTATCTTGGTACAATACGCCATTGAGTGCTGTGCGGAATTGAGCTTTTGGTAAGGAAACTTCATTTTGTTGTAAAAGTACTCTGTTCTTTTTTCCTTTCAATAATTCAAGAGCATCACTTGCGAATGAGGGTGCAATTAGCACTTCATAAAACAGTTTATTTATTTCTTCAGCAGTTGCCAAGTCCACTTCTTTGTTGGTGATAAGTACACCTCCGAAAGCTGAAGTTGGGTCGCCTGCTAAAGCAGCATTCCAAGCGTCTAATAAATTAGGTCGGCTAGCTAAACCACAAGCATTGTTGTGTTTTAAAACAACAAATGTAGTTTCGTCAAATTCAGCAATTAAGTTCACGGCAGCATCAACATCCAATAGGTTGTTGTAGGAAAGTTCTTTTCCGTTTAGTTTGGTGAACATTGCATCTAAGTCCCCATAGAAAGTTCCTTTTTGATGTGGATTTTCTCCATAACGCAAAGTTTTTCCTTCACGGATACTTGCCTTAAATGCGGGTGTGTTTTCTGTGTTGAAGTAATTAAAAATTGCAGTATCATAGTGGGAAGAAACATTGAATGCAGTAGCTGCAAAACTCCTTCTTTCATCCATAGTAGTGCTAGCACCATTAGCGGTTAATATTGCTAATGTTTCGCTATATTGGCTCATTTCAGATACGATTAACACATCTTTAAAATTCTTGGCAGCAGCACGGATTAATGAAATTCCACCAATATCAATTTTTTCAATAATGTCTTGTTCTTCAGCTCCTGAAGCAACTGTTTTTTCAAAAGGGTAAAGGTCAACAATTACTAAGTCAAATTCAGGAATATTGTATTGTTCCAATTGTTCTTTGTCGCTTGCTAACTCTCTTCTGGATAAAATTCCACCAAATACATTTGGGTGTAAAGTTTTTACCCTTCCTCCTAAAATGGATGGGTAGCTTGTTAAGTCTTCTACACGATTTACGGCTATGCCTTGCTCTTCAATAAAGCTTTGCGTACCTCCTGTTGAGTAGATTTTTACTCCTAGCTCATTTAATTTCTTGACAATAGGTGCTAATCCGTCCTTATGGAATACGGAAATTAGTGCGTTTTTGATGATTCTTTTCTCTGACATTTTGGTTTTTAAATACTATGTGCAATTTTACTCAAATCCTAGATGATTTAAAAGTGAAACCTTAGTAAAAAAAACTATTGTTGATAAGTTGTTTTTATTGTTGATAGTGTAAGAAAAACCTTCATCTTATCAAGACTTTGCAAAATGTGGCTAGTTTCCCTTGAGATTTATTTAAATTCTTTTGTTACCTTATATATTCCTGAGATAATTATAATTATCCCAAATATTTTTAATTCTGATGCATAATGCCACACGTGCATTATTTGTATTATTTTCCCAATAATATATGTTGTTATTCCTAGTACTATCAATGTAGTTGATTTCATGTTGTCAAAATTAGTAAAAAAATGGCTTGCTATTGAGTAATTTCCTTGCAAACCCCTAAAGCTCCCTCAATGGAGTTTATGTTTTTTATACGCATGGATAGTTTTCCTTTGTTTTCAACTATTTCACAAGTACCAAAATTGTTTTTAAGGTAGCCCAATGCTTGCTGAAAAGCACCCGTATTGTAGTAGGGTGAGTCCGCTTTTGATGGGAAGTAAGCACGCATTCTATCATTCTTAAGTATGATGCGTTCAAAGCCAATTTTCTTGGCAACCCATCTTAACCTTAGTGCATCACAAACATTATAAATGGCTTGGGGTGCCGTTCCGAACCTATCGTTTAGTCTTTCAATAAAAGCCGTTATTTCATCTTCCTCTTTAAAGTTGTTTAGCTCTTTGTAAAGGTTCAATCGTTCGCTTATATTGCTTACATAAGTGTCAGGAATCAAAATTTCTAGGTCAGTATCCAGTTGGCAATCTTTCACATAGAATCGCTCTGTTTCTTCCTCAAATAAATCTTGGAATTGTTCTTGTTTTAGTTCTTCAATAGCCTCATTCAATATCTTTTGGTAGGTTTCAAAACCAATCTCATTTATGAATCCGCTTTGGTCGGCTCCTAATAAATCTCCTGCTCCCCTTATGTCCAAATCGCGCATGGCAATTTTAAAACCACTTCCTAAGGTTGAGAATTGTTCTAAGGCTGTCAATCTTTTTCTGCTTTCTTCCGAAACGCTATGCAGGGGAGGACTAATTAAATAGCAAAATGCTTTTTTGTTGGAACGCCCAACTCTTCCTCTCATTTGGTGCAAATCACTCAGTCCGAAATTCTGGGCATTGTTGATGATGATGGTGTTAGCATTGGGTACATCTACTCCATTTTCAATAATTGTTGTGGAAACCAATACATCAAAATCACCTTCCATAAAATCAATCATTAGCTCTTCTAACTTCTTGCCTTCCATCTGTCCGTGCCCAGTTTTTATTTTTGCGTCAGGGCATAGCCTTTGTAGTAATCCAGCTACTTCTTTTATGTTTTCTATGCGGTTGTGAACAAAAAATATCTGTCCGTTTCGTGACATTTCATAACTTATCGCATCACGGATTATTTCTTGATTAAAGCCTATAATATTAGTATCTACCGACTGTCGGTTGGGCGGTGGAGTATTGATAAGTGATAAATCCCTTGCGCCCAATAATGAGAATTGTAAAGTCCTTGGGATTGGGGTTGCGCTTAAAGTTAGGGTGTCAATATTTTCCTTAAACAGTTTTAGCTTGTCTTTTATGTTCACCCCAAATTTTTGTTCTTCATCAATTATCATCAATCCTAAATCCAAGAATTTCACATCTTTTCCTACTATTCTGTGGGTTCCTATCAGGATATCTACTTGTCCGCTTGCTACTTTGTCTAAAGTCTCTTTTTGTTCTTTTGGAGTTTTAAATCGGTTGATGTAATCCACAGTACAAGGCAAGTGCTTCAGTCTTTTCTTAAAGGTTTTGTAATGTTGTAAAGCCAAAATAGTGGTGGGTACTAAAATAGCAACTTGCTTGCTGTCGGCCACTGCTTTAAAGGCCGCTCTTACGGCAATTTCAGTTTTCCCAAAACCAACATCTCCACAGATGAGTCTGTCCATTGGCATTTCCTTTTCCATATCTTCTTTTATGGCAATTGTTGCCTTGCTTTGGTCAGGAGTATCTTCATACATAAAGGAAGCCTCTAGTTCGTGTTGTAAGTAAGTGTCTGGTGCGAATTGAAATCCTTTTTGTGTTTTTCGTTTTGCGTATAACTGGATAAGGTTAAAGGCAACCTGTTTTACTTTTGCCTTTGTTTTTTGTTTTGTTTTTTTCCAAACTGGCGAGCCTAATTGATGAATCTTAGGTTGCATACCTTCTTTTCCTGAAAATCGTGCAATTTTATGCAGGGAATGGATACTTATGTACAGGATGTCTCCTTCCTTGTAAGTCAGTTTTATTACCTCTTGATATTTTCCGTTATTCTCAATTTTATGCAATCCCTCAAACCGACCAATACCATGGTCAATATGCGTTACAAAATCACCAATTTCCAGTTGGGTAAGTTGTTTAATGGTTATTGCCTGATTATTGGTAAACTTTGTTTTTGATTTGAATTTATGGTGCCTGTCAAAAATCTGATGATCGGTATAAATGGCTTGTTTATTGGTGTAGTCAATAAACCCTTCATACAAGGAAAATAGGACGCATTTATAACTTAATTCCTGTTCGCTATGTTTGAATATGGCATTGAAGCGTTCCTCTTGCTCGTCTGACGAACAAAGAATAATATTTTCCAACCCCTCTTTTTTGTTCTTTAATAAATCCTCTTTTAATAAATCGAATTGCTTGTTTATTTTGGTGAGGGGAATGGTGTTTACTTCAATTTCTTTGTCAGTTGGGAAGTAAGTTTTATTGCTGTTTTCAATGATGGAATAGTTTGCTAATTCTTTTGCAAAACTTTCTGCATTGGTGAATAAATGTTTAGGGCTGAGGTGCTTGGTAGCGTTCTCGGTTACTTTGTTGTATTGCTCTTCAGCTCTTGAAAAATAATCCTCCAGAATACCTTTGGTGTAGTGGATATCCTTGGCCCAGATTACTGCATTTTTAGGTAAGTATTCCAGTAAACTCACTTGAGTATTGCTGCTTTTTTTTGCTTCAGTATTGGGTATTATAGTTGCCTTGTTCTGAGTTTGAAGAGAAAGCTGAGAGTTAATATCAAAGGTACGGATGCTTTCAATTTCTGTGTCGAAAAACTCTAGCCTAAACGGATGTTCATCAGCATAGGAATAGACATCTAAAATCCCTCCTCTTATGGAATATTGCCCTGCTTCAATCACAAAATCAACCGCTTCAAAATGTAGGTTTAGCAGGATTTCCTCTAAGTCATCAATCGCTATTTCATCCCCTACTTTTAGGTTAATGGTATGCTTTTTAAGTTCCTTACGGCTTACTACTTTTTCGGATAGCGCCTCAGAATAAGTTACGATTATTGGGTTTCGCTTGTTGTTTAGTTTGTTAAGGACTTCTGCTCTTAAAAGAATATTTGCATTGTCCGTTTCTTCTAGTTGGTAGGCTCTTCTGTAGGATGCTGGAAAAAAGAAAACTTCATTGTTAAGTAGATTTTCAATGTCATTTACAAAATAGGAAGCGGCCTCTTTATCCCTGAAAATAAATAAATGTGGGATGTTACTTTCCCTGACTACTGTACTTGCTGTAAGTGCAAATGAAGAGCCAATTAAACCCGTAAGTTGAATTTTTACTTGTTCGTTTTCTAATGCTAATTGTATAGCATTAGTTTGTTTTGGCTCGCCAAAATAAGTTAATAATGGAGCTTGCTTACTCAATTAGATGGCTTTGATTTCATTCATCATTTTTGTGTACCAATCTAGTGTAGTGTCAAATGGTTTTCCTCCTTTTATTCTATTGAAATCAATACAGCTTAACTTGTTATTATTATCTTCATCCCAACCTACAACACCACTTATGCCTGTTATTGCACTTTTCACAGCATAGTCGGCTACTTCAAATATCAAATTCAAATCCGCTTGGTTTGCTTTTGATGAACGTCCAAAGTAACCGCTTTTTTGCACGAGTATTTTATTGGCGTTTAATCGTTTTCCTAATTGTTTTGCAAACCATTGTCCAGGGTTAAGTTCGTCCAGCCTTACATGTCCGAATGCATCACGTAAAACTGTTTCTCCTGATTTTTCTGTTTCTGCAATAATAACATCCATTCCGGCACCTTCACTTAAAAACACATTTACACAGTCGTGCTTGTCCATCACTTTATTTAGGCGTTCACATTCTTTATCAAAATCAATTTCATCTTCAGGTAATAAAACTGAGTGTACTTCCCATTTCTCTCTTGTCAGCCCTACTTCAGGAATAAAATTGAGGTTGTTTAATCGCTTTCGGTAGGCCAATGCAGTAGCTGCTGTTAGCCATCCGCAATGCCTTCCCATTACTTCATGTATAATTAATTGCCTGTCGGAAGTTGTGTTTTCATTCGCTACATTTTCAAAAAAGATAGCGCCTTGTTCTGCTGCTGTCCAAGCTCCTAAAGTTTGTGCAATTGGGTAAACATCATTGTCAACTGTTTTTGGCAAACCAACTACCGTTAGGTTGTAGTTGTTTTCTTTCAAATAATTGGATAAATCAGCTGCTGTTATGTTGGTGTCATCACCACCAATTGTATGTAAAATTGTAATGCCATCTTTTACCAATTGGTTGGCGGCAACTGTTAGTGGATTTTCACCTTCTTTTACATATCCTCTTTTAATACAATCATCAATATTCGTAAGTTTTACTCTGCTGTTTCCTATTGGTGAGCCTCCAAATTGATAGAACTTATCTGTATTTCCTAAAAGTGATTTAGGGAAAGAAATTGAGTTTCCAAGTAGTAAGCCTTTGTATCCGTTTAGGTATCCTATAATTTCTACATTAGGATAGTTGCTTAAATAGTTTTCGGCTAATCGACCAATTGAAGCGGATAAGCAAGGAGCGATACCTCCAGAAGTTAAGAATGCAATCTTCATATTTGTTGTTTTTCTTGATTGCAAATATCTAAAATTTAAAGGGATTTGATGAGAAAATAATCTTTACTTTGTAGCTGATTTTAAATAGAAAATGGCAAAAGTATTTAAGTTTGGAGGGGCGTCAATCAAGGATGTTGAAAATATAAAAAATGTAGGAAAAATCCTACAGACTTATGCTAGTGAGGAATTAGTAATTGTTTTTTCTGCAATGGGAAAGGTTACCAATATGTTGGAACAGGTAGTTGAAACCTATGTTCAAAATTCTGCTGAGGCAACCCAAGCGCTTCAAAAAGTAAAGGATTATCATGAGAATATCATCAAGGATTTATTTGCCAAAGAACATTCTATCTTTAATGAAGTAAATAATTTATTTGTTGAAATTGAGTGGGTATTGGAGGATGAACCAAATCAGGATTATGCTTACGATTATGATCAGATAGTTTCGATAGGGGAGTTTCTTTCAACCCGAATTATGAGTGCTTATTTATCGGAAATTGGTTTTGAAAATACATGGTTAGATGCAAGGGATTTAATCCGAACAGATAATTCCTACAGGAATGCAAAAGTGGATTGGGAAACAACAACTAGTTTTATAAAAAACACCATAAAAGCCAAACATTCAATTACGCAAGGTTTTATTGGTTGTACTTCTGAAAATTTTACATCAACTTTAGGGAGGGAGGGTAGTGATTTTTCAGCTGCTATTTTGGCCTATTGTCTGGATGCAAAAGAAGTAGTTATTTGGAAAGATGTTCCCGGAATGATGAATGCCGATCCGAAACAGTTTAAGGATGCTAAATTGTTAAGCAAAGTATCTTTTGATGAAGCAATTGAGTTGGCTTTTTTTGGTGCGAAAGTCATTCATCCGAAAACAATTCAACCTTTAAAAAAGAAAAATATTTCTTTGCAGATTAAATCATTTTTAAACCCTGAAAAACAAGGGTCGCTTATAAAGAATGAAGTTAAAAATCCTGTTGAGATACCTTCTTTTATCATCAAGGAAAATCAAATTCTTATTTCTATTTCAGATGAAAATTTGGCCTTTATTGTAGAAACGCATATGAGTCAGATTTTTGCAATTTTAGCAAAACATAGGGTAGGAGTTAATTTAATGCAGAATTCAGCTGTATCTTTTTCCATTTGTGTGGATAATGATTTGCATAAAATACCACAATTAATTAAGGATTTAAAGGTTTTTTTCAAGGTGCTTTGTAATGAGAATTTAAGCCTTTTTACAATTAGACATTATACAGATGAGTCCATTCAGTTATTCTTACATGATAAAGAGGTTGTTTTGGAGCAAAAATCTAGCGATACAATGCAGTTTATTGCTCGTTAAGCATTTCTTGTTTTTAGCGTCTTTTTATTCCTTATCTTTGCAGCCTCAAAACATTACAAATTATGTCTGCATCTCATACTTTTCATATCCCAGTAATGGGTACTGCTTTTACAGCTGATTCACCATTGAAAGTAGCGCATTATGGTATCAATACTGTAATTGCTTTGGCGGATGATGTTCTGCTGGAACGCTTAAGAAAATATTATAGTGGTTTAAATAATTTATCTTATGAAGAGATAAAAAATAACACGAAAGATTACCGTGCGGATAGGATTACTTCTTATCTGAATATGGTAAATAAAATAGCCTCAGAAAAATTTGAAGAATTTACTACTGCAACAAAAGATAAGTTTGAGGAGGTAAAAAAGTATTTTGCAATGCTACCTGATAGTAGTGATGTGAAAAAAGAATTTAACAAACTAATTGCTAGTTCATTTAGTTTTGAGGATTTATCGGCTTGGTTAAAGGATAATTTATCAATGGGAAGTATTGATGTAAACATCATGACGAAAGTTGATAAAACAAACTACTTTAAAAAAGAAGAATTACCTTCAGAATATAATGATGCACATGCAGGTTTAAGAGGCTATGCTAATTCTAATTTATCATCATCCGTAATTTTTTCAGCAGGAATGAACCCAAGGTTGTATGGTTACATTGCTAAGTTTGATGACTTTTTCCCGGATGCTAACGGTTACATTAAAAAGAAAATAATTCTTAAGGTTTCTGATTATAGATCAGCAATTATTCAAGGTAAATTTTTAGCCAAAAAAGGCCTTTGGATTTCGGAATACCGTATTGAATCAGGACTTAATTGTGGAGGACACGCTTTTGCAACTGATGGTTACTTAATGGGGCCAATACTTGCAGAATTCAGAGACAGAAGACAAGAGTTAGTTGATGAGCTTTATGCGGTTTGTAAGCCTGCACTTGAAGCGAGTGGAAAGATGGTTCCTAATGACGCTTTAGCAGTTACAATTACTGCTCAAGGAGGGGTAGCTACTGCTGAAGAACATAATTTTTTGATTGATCATTATAAATTAGATACTGTAGGTTGGGGAACACCTTTTTTATTGGTTCCTGAAGCAACTACTGTTGATCCTGAAACTCGTAAGCAATTGCAAGCAGCAAAGGAAAAAGACTTATACTTAAGTAATGTTTCTCCACTAGGAGTGCCATTTAATAACTTAAGAAACTCATCAAAAGATGTTGAGAAATTTCAGAAGATTGAAGATGGAAAACCAGGAAGTCCTTGCCCAAGAAAATTCTTGGCATTGAGTAATGAATATGGTACTGAAGGGGTATGTACTGCTTCTCGTTTATTCCAAAAAAATAAAATTGAAGAGAAAGGAATTTCCGAGCAAATTACGGATAAAGCCTGTTTGTGTATGGGCTTGGCTGCCACTGCTGTTATCAATTATGGTTTAAATACTCGTGAAAGTTTTGGGGTTTCAATTTGCCCAGGACCAAATATGGCTTATTTTAATCAGGAACTTTCTTTACAAGATATGTCACATCACATCTACAATGGTGATGAAGGTATTGTTCGTACCGACCGACCTAATATGTTCGTGAAT
>Ga0308021_10000079_pt1 | contig 42488 bp, 31 predicted proteins | sample Neamet351_FD_201296 | JGI IMG/M metagenome (GOLD analysis project Ga0308021, IMG submission 201296) | Marine microbial communities from water near the shore, Antarctic Ocean - #351 | ecosystem: Environmental > Aquatic > Marine > Unclassified | place: Southern Ocean | collected 2014-10-02
GTTGATAAGAACACAGGTATTCCCTGCAGCGGCTTCGGTGTTAATGGTGAGATCAGTCTGCTTAGCGGCATGGGCGAAGTCGTGCCGGGATTCTATTTCGTGACTTCACCACCAACTATAGCCAATGACGTATTAGTGCTAGGTGGCTGGGTGCTCGATAATCAGATGACAGAAGAGCCATCGGGTGTAGTACGTGGATTCAATCCTATGACAGGCGAATTGGTTTGGGCCTGGGACATGGGGCGTGAAGATAGAACTGGTTTACCGGCACCGGGCGAGAACTATACGCGCGGCACGCCGAATGTGTGGAGCCTGACTAGTGCCGACGAAGAGCTGGGTCTTATCTATGTGCCAACGGGCAATGCCACTCCAGATTATTTCGGCGGGCATCGAAGCGAAGCTATGGAGAAATATGCGAGCTCGATAATTGCACTCGATGCGCGAACGGGTCGAGTTAGGTGGAGCTTTCAAACTACACATCACGATATCTGGGATTATGATGTTCCAGCACAGCCCACGCTGGTAGATATTCCGGTTGATGGTGTTATACGTAAGGCCGTTGTAGTACCGACCAAGCGTGCAGAAATATTTCTTCTCGACAGAGAGACTGGAGAACCAATCGCTGAGGTGGCAGAGCTGCCTACACCACAGACAGACATTCCCGAAGACTTCACAGTTGCTACGCAGCCGTTTTCAGTGGGCATGCCTTCTTTCGCCGACCAGCGCCTAACCGAAGCGGACATGTGGGGCATCACACCGTTCGATCAGGCCGCTTGTAGACTGCAATTCAAGCGGATGCGCTATGAGGGTCCTCTCACACCGCCGACTACAGGCCATGGTTCGCTATACTATCCAGGTGTTGCTGGCGGAATGAATTGGGGCAGTGTAGCTGTGGATGAGGTGAATCATCTGATGGTAGTCAACACCATGAACAACCCATCGGTAGTACGCCTTATTCCTAGAGAAGATGTTAGGGAAGATGAAGGGTACGGTATTGGAGGAGCGCAGTCTGGTACTCCCTATGCGGTCTATTCTTTCTTTTTTCTCTCACCCTTATTTGCACCTTGCATTGAGCCTCCCTATGGCGAGATGGCCGTAGTTGATCTCGCGTCGCAGGAACTACTATGGCGACGACCGCTGGGTACTGCTAAGGAGCAGGGTCCGCTGGGCATTCCCAGTAGATTGCCTCTGCCCATGGGTATGTTCTATAGCGCGGGTTCAATCGTCACTGGCGGTGGTTTGATCTTTAATGCCGGTGTTGTTGATAGTACCGCTCGTGCTCTAGATGTATTCACTGGAGAAGAGGTCTGGACTGACAGCCTTCCCGGATCGTCGACAGCGACCCCTATGAGTTATGTGAGCCCGACTACAGGCAAGCAATATGTCATCGTTACCGTGGCTGACGGTGGTGGTGCGCTACAACTCGAGGCGGCAGTTGACGATGATGTTGAAACCGGTGATGTGCAAGGCGGTTATGTAATTGCCTATAGCCTGCCCGATTAATAGAGACAGTTAAGTCGCGCAGGTTGGCGAAAAAATTTAGATGCGCTGGATGATGTATTAAAATTCGATACTAAAATTCAGATTCAATATTTTTATTTTTGGGGAGGTGTAAAGTTATGCGACAACTATTAAACAAAGACTGGGCGACAATGCTCAGCGGGTTCTTTTTTCTATTTAGTGTGTCATTAAGCAGTGCAGACATAGACCAGTTGCGCTTGGATGCCATCGCAGCGGACATGCAATCCCGAGTAGATGAAGAGCGACTATCCGGAGCAGTCCTAATGATTGCCCAAGATGGTGAGCTACAGATGAACAAAACTTTCGGACATCAGAACGTGGAAGACCAAGTGCCCATGGCTATGGATACAATCTTCCGCATCTTCTCCATGACTAAGCCGATCACCGGCACTGCTCTGATGATTCTCCATGATGAAGGCAAGTTTGAATTGAGCGATCCCGTATCCAAATACATTCCTGAACTTGCCGGTGTGCAGGTTTTCACGGAATCCGATGCAGAGGGCAGCATGCTTACCGAAGCGGCGAATCACGAGATGACTGTCCAGGAGCTGATGACTCATACCGGCGGCATCATGTATGTTCCGCCACTATCGAGCGGACCAGTGGCCCAAGCCATGATTGCTGCAGGCATCATGAGGCCCGATATTTCATTGGCGGACCAGATAGACAGCCTTGGAGAGTTACCTCTGGGATATCAACCGGGCTCGCAGTGGGAATACAGCTATTCCGTTGATGTGCAGGGCTATCTCGTCGAGGTCTTGGCAGGTCAGACTTTCGATGTATTTCTAGAACAGAGAATTTTCGAACCATTGGGCATGATCGACACAGGCTTCTTTGTGCCAGCTGATAAAGCTCATCGTCTCGCGAGACAATACAACCAAGCTGCGGCAGGTGGTCTTACTCGGACAGATACGGGGCAGTTTCTCAGCAAGCCGGAATTTTTCTCCGGTGGAGGAGGGCTAACCTCAACCGCTAGCGACTATATGAAGTTTGCGCAGATGCATTTGAATAAGGGGGAGTTGGATGGCGTGCGAATCTTGTCTGAAGATGCTATAGCGATTATGCGAAGTAACCTCCTTCCAGAGGGTATCGACAATATTGCCAACATCTACCCTGGCAATGTATTCGGAGTCGACTTTGCTGTAGTGAGCGATTCAGATGCATTCAACGGAGTCCCTGAAGGTACGCATTGGTGGTGGGGAATTGCCGGTTCTTGGTTCTGGATTGATCCAGTACAGAACATAGTGTTCGTGGGCATGATCCAGAACGACAATATTTTCTATTCTATCCAGACCCACGGCACTATGCGTGAGTTGCTCTACAACTAAAATGAAAGAGCCTCAGGGGATCAAAATTTAATCTTCTGGGGCTCTTGTAAGCGCTATGGTTGTATTGCCATTTCCAATTTGGCAAACAACAACCATCCACGGCAGCACTATAAGGAAGAGCTATCATGAGCAAAGGTCAAAATAGTAAAAAGGAAACAAAAAAGAAAGCGGCACTGACTCCAAAAGAGAAGAAGGCTGCGAAGGCTGCAGCCAAACAAGGGAAGAGCACGCTTGGCAACTAAGCTTTCGAGAGGCTAAGACGGACCTTCGGTGGTGTGCTTTATGCTGGTTCTCCCAGCAGCAGCATTTGCAAACGAATAGAAAGCATAAGGGTAATTTTCTACATTTCTTTTAGAGGCGCATAGTTACGGTCTGAATGGCGGGATGCACAAGTCTAGTTTAGATGGTGTTAGTCAGGAGCTTAGCTTTATCCAGGAATTCCCTCCACACAATGCCATTGCACTTGAGGGAATCAATAGCTTCATAGAGCTCGTCCCCGCTGATCTTGTTCTTCTCATGCAGCAAGTAGAGCTCTGCGCAGCTATTGGCGTTATGCAGGGCAACAGCTAGAACAGATTGGGGTTCTTTTGTCTGTTCGAACAGGGCCATCCAAAATTTCTCTGGTAGCTTCCATTCTCGGGTAATGAAATAGAAAATGCCCATCGACATCTCCGACATTATGTCCTTGAATGCCATGCTGCCCGGCTCCCCCTCAGTGATCCCTTTACTGAAGGCCTCGTTGAGACAATTGAAGATGACGATTTTTCCTACGTCGTGGATGAGCCCTAGGAAATGCCCGAGAAATTTATCCTCGCCTTGCTCTTATGAAAAGCCGCGACAAAGATATGCGCAGTGTAGAGAGCGTTCCCAAATCAACCTTCCGAACATCTTGTAGTAGATAGCCTTAGAGAACAATAAAAAGGAGTTAGGATCAGAATACAGTAAGTTTAGAAAAACTCTGGCTGAATACTTCAAACAGGTTAGCAATCAGGCATAATAAAGCTCAGTGACACCATTAACGTATAAAATTCAGAATAGTAAGTAGATGGCTGATAGCTCAATAACGTCAAGTGTAGAACCAATTGTTGGGCCATTTACGGATATGGCACAACAACTTTCCTCTGTGGCTTGGAGCACAATGGCGGCTAATATTCCAGGTGATTTGCACTGGGATAGAATTCTCATCACTTTGTTCATAGCGATTCTTCTATTCTTCTACTACCAAGGGCGCGGCTCAAAGGGTGCCGATGGTGGTGAGCGTAAAGTCGGGATTTTGCAGTTCCTTCTGCCGATGGACATTTATACTCATGTATCTGCGCGCGTAGATATTTGGCTCTGGGTGTTGGAACGGTTCTTGCGACCTTTCTGGGCTGTTGCGCTATTCGCAACCGTGGGGACATTTACGGAGCAGTCTGTAATCGTAGGCCTCGAATTTTTATTCGGTGGAACACCTGCGGTGGAGACTAACTTCGTCTGGATGTTGCTCTATGCCCTGGTAAGTTTGCTCTGTTATGACTTCATCTTTTACGTGATTCATTACACTATGCATAAAGTCCCGGCCTTGTGGGCAATCCATAAAATACATCACTCCGCAGAAGTGCTGACTCCACTGACACGGTCTCGAGAACATTTCCTCGCAGGACCTATTTGGGCGACTGGATCGGCTTTCAGTTTTGGCTTTGCTGCGGGCCTATTTGCCTATCTATTCGATGGTGGGATTACTCAGGCAACGTTGTTTAATGTTGGATTCTTTTCTTTTTTACTCGGTTTGACCGGTGCTTTTCGGCACTACCATGTTCAGCTGCGCTACCCCAGATGGTTGGAAAAATGGATCCAAAGCCCGGCTATGCACCATACGCATCACAGTTATTTGAGAAAGCACTGGGATACCAATATGGCAGCCGTCACCAGCATCTATGACAGAATGTTTGGCACTCTCTATATTCCTGAGAAAGATGAATATACGCCTTGGGGAATCGGGCCGGAGACGCAGGATGAGTACCGAACATTCTGGCAAAACACTGCCGGGCCATTTCGAGACTGGTACAAGATGGTTGCCGGTGGAAGTTCGCCTCAAGCAGGGGCCGCGTCTGAATCGGTTCCTAAGAATGATGCGGAAGCTACATAAGTGGAGTCGCAGTAGAGCTGAGGTAGTCCTCGAGTGAATCGAAAACTGTCGAGGATTTTCAGTATTTTGCGAATGCCATTGTTTGGATTTCCCCTAAAGTTGCCGCTTCAAGGGCGCTTGTCTAAACAGAACCTAGTGTTTTGGGATTCTTCGTAATTTCACCAATAAATATCTGCTATGATGCGCTGCCCAGATCATCAGGCAACTCCAATGAATGCCGTTTCATTTGCTACTCTAGCCCTTAGGGCCGAACTCCTAGCGAGCATCGCGACGCTAGCCTATGATTCGATGACGCCAGTACAGGCGCAGGCTCTGCCGCATCTGCTCAGCGGCAAAGACCTGATTGCACAGGCCAAGACGGGTAGTGGTAAAACGGCGGCTTTTGCAATAGGTCTGCTCAATAAACTCGACGCGCAGTCATATAGCACCCAAGCGCTAGTCCTATGCCCCACTCGTGAGCTGGCGGAACAGGTCGCGGCAGAGATTCGCAGACTCGCCAGTGCTATTCCCAACATCAAGTTGCTCACCCTCTGCGGTGGAAAACCGATGGGTCCACAATTGGCCTCTTTGCGGCGTGATCCGCACATCGTTGTAGGAACGCCCGGGCGCATCTTAAAGCATCTCGAGAAGGAAACCTTACATCTAGGCGCAGTAGAAACACTCGTGCTGGATGAGGCTGACCGCATGTTGGACATGGGTTTTCTCGAGGATATCACAAAGATCATCGATAAGACGCCGGCCTCTAGACAAACGCTGCTGTTCTCTGCGACTTATCCTGAGGGCATCAAGGGAATCAGTGGTAGCGTGCAGCGTGATCCAATTGAAATTCGAGTGGAGGACAGTCACCACAGTCCAGACATCGAACAGGTCTTCTTCAAGGTCGAGAAAAGCGAGCGAATAGAGATGCTTTTCAACGTGCTTGCGCACTATCAGCCAGAGTCGGCTCTCATATTCTGCAACACTAAGCAGCAGTGCCATGAGTTAGGCAAGGAATTACGTGAGCTTGATCTACATGCACTGGCTCTGCACGGTGATCTGGAGCAGTTCGAGCGAGATCAAGTTCTTGCTCAATTCTCCGGTAAGAGTAGCTCGATACTTATCGCTACTGACGTGGCTGCGCGCGGCCTCGATGTTAAGGAGTTGGCTGCTGTCATTAATTTCGAGCTTAGTCGCGACCCTGAAGTACATATTCATCGTATAGGACGCACGGCTCGGGCAGGCAGTAAGGGGCTCGCGGTGAGCCTGTTCACTGCTTCGGATAAGCGGCACTTGCAAGCCATAGAAGAGTATCAAGGCTCGGCTGCAAAAATAGTGAGTACGACAACGCTGACTGTACCTGCAAATTTCAAACTCTACCCACCCATGGTCACGCTATTCGTAAATGGTGGACGTAAGGAAAAGGTTAGGGCGGGGGACTTGCTTGGTGCGCTGACGGCTAACGGTGAAATCACCGGCGCTCAGATTGGTAAGATCACGCTGTTCGACAAAATGGCTTACGTCGCCGTTGAGCAACAGGTAGCGAAGCTGGCATTGACGATTCTTGCTGATGGAAAAATCAAAGGCAGGAAATTCAGGGTACGCCGATTGCGCTAGTTGCAATTTAGCATTACTAAGCTCTCTTAACTCACCATCAGTTTTCTACTGTTATAGTTGGGCTGGGGATAAAGCCGATACGGTGCGCAATTGCCAGCAGCCGTTGATCTGCTTTTACCGATACGGGATTCAGATAGATCTGCCATGTAGTTCCAACTTCATCGCCCTCGCTTAGCAGTTGAAAACCAATGCTGGCTCCCTCGGTTCCACTATGCAGTGTTATAAGTCCACCGTTACTGGATTTTTTCGCAATAGGAGCTAGCGTCGCAGGTTGAACTCCGTTCGGCCACATGCTTTCTATTAGTTCAACTTCGGGCATCAATCCTTTGTCATCAATGAAGCTCATCCAACTATCCATCTCTTTCCTGAGCTCGGCTAATTTGCCAGTATAGGCAGGGTCTGCGGCAATATTGTTTAATTCATAAGGGTCATTGAGAACATCGAATAACTCTTCTCGCTCTTTCGATGTTCTAAACCACTGTGCTTGAGCCGGGCTCAACTCGCCAGCATCGCGCATGCGCAGAAGCTCTTGCATAGCTGGCATCTGCTCGCGGTAAGGAAGCGGCACATAGTAAGGTTTCTCGGGGTTGAAGTTCCGTAAATATTTGAATCGGTCGTCTCGAACCGCCCGAATCATGTCGTACTTAGAATCAAAGCGATCGGCTGCGCCATGTACATAGTCTCGAGCAGCTGTGGTCGCGTATTCACCTACGAATGCCCTGCCATCGACATAGTCTGGTGGTTCGATTCCGGCGAGTGAAAGAATGGTCGATTTAAAATCAACGAAGCTTATGAGTTGCTCATCAGTTTCTCCCGCTCTATATTGATCAGGGAAACGTATAATGAGTGGCAGATGCATGCCGGAGTCGTATAACAATCTTTTTTGGCGGGGCAACGGGCCGCCGTGATCGGTGTACCAGAAGATGATTGTGCTGTCCATCAAGCCATCCTCTTCCAGTTGGTCGAGAATTTCTCCCACTTGCCGATCCATGGCGACAATGTTGGAATACACTCGCCGTATATCCTGCCGGCCGATCTCAGTGTCTGCTAAATAAGGTGGAACGGGTACCGCCAGGTTCTCATCCACCAATAGTGGATTCTCAGCTTGTCTCCAAATTTGTGATTCGTGTGTAATTCCAAAATTGAAGATTGAAAAAAATGGTTGTCCTTCAGCGCGATTACGCCAATGCGCGGTATTGCTGCTTTCATCCCATGCTGTAACAGACTTACGAAATTGATAGTCCTCTTTCGCATTGTTGCTTGTATAGTAGCCAGCCTCCCTAAAATACTGGCTGTGCATTTTTACATAAGACGGCGGGACTGCTTCGTAGGGAATGATTCCTTCGACACCAAAATCTGCGATGTTTGTTGTACGCATGTGTTGGGCGCCAATTCGATTCTGATACATGCCTGTTGCTATGGCTGCACGACTTGGGGCGCAGACTCCTGAGCTTGAAAACACCTGAGTATAACGAATGCCTTCATTGGCGAGGCGGGTCAAATTTGGCGTAGCTACAGTATTATCCCCAAAAGGAGGGATGATTGGGCTTAGGTCTTCGGCGACTAGCCAAAGGATGTTGGGTGTTCTTGGAAGTATTGGCCCTTTCTGAGAGTCAGTCTGAGTCGGAGTGAGGTAACTGCACTGGCCTAAAGCCAGAACCAATAGTGGCAGAGTTAGGGCTTTGATCGTATTCATAGAAAAGCCTAGTAAGAAACGAGAAGTTCGAAAATACATTCGTCTAGTTTTCTAATAATGATTGTTAGGTAAATTTTAGAAAGCCTAGTACTAATAAATATTCTGGCAGTGATCGAATTCACTGCCCTAGTTTATAACTGTTCTAAATCCAATATGACTTGTACCGAGGCCATTGTCTTGCGCTTCTCTAGCCGCCGGCCTGAATCGCAAGCAATAGTTTTCCGCACACAGATAAGATCCACCCTTGATAACTTTTGCAGGCACACCGTCTGCGGAAGAGCCAAGCGATTGCTGCAGAGTAGGCCCAGTCGGATTTATTGCGTCTATTGGGTTGTGCTGCGGGGCATACCAGTTTGAGGTCCATTCCCAAACGTTGCCGATCAAGTCATAGGCGCCGTAGTCATTGGCGCCGAAACAACCTACAGGCGCCAAACCTTGATGACCATCTTCGGCATTGTCTTCTAGTGGGAATATGCCCTGCCAGGTATTTGCGTGATGCTGTCCGTGTGGGGCCAATTCGTTGCCATCCCAAGGGAATACCGTATTGCGTCGGCTGCGTGCCGCAAGTTCGAATTGCGCCTCTGTAGGAAGCGAGCGACCTGCCCAACTGGCGTAGGCCTCCGCGTCCTCAAAGGCGACATGAATTACTGGATAGAGATCCCTTCCTTCAATGCCGCTACCGGGGCCATAGGGATGACGCCAATCAGTGCCCGGAATCCAAGACCACCCTTGGGTAGGATCTTGTCCAGACTCTCCAAGCGTGAATACAACTGAGCCAGCCCTAAGGAAATCTTCGGGTACATCACTCGGCCAATCAGCTGGGTCGGGAGAGCGCTCGGCCACTGTCACGTAGTCAGTTTCCGCAACAAAACTCGCGAACTGCACATTAGTGACTTCGTGTGCATCGATCCAGAAGCCATCTACTGAAACTCTGTGCACCGGGCCCTCCTCGGAGTAGAGTCTGTCGTCGCCCATAACGAAGTCCGCGCCGTTCACCCACACTGAAGCACCCGTTTCATCGAGGCACTGACTCGCGCTATGAGACTGAGCAAAGCCTGATTGACCTGCCATGAGTAGAATGAAGAGGGCGGTGATTGAAAAGGGTTTCATAGTTAAGTTAGTGAGCTCAAGTTGTGGGAAGTAAATGCAAGCGAGGTCAGAGTAAGACTATCGGAAATTTACTCTGACCTCATCACTTACACCGCACCAATTATATTACAGACTGATTGCGATGGTCGCCGAACTTTGGACGTACTACTTTCTTTAATGGAATATTCATACCGCCGGTAGATTCGAGCCAGTCATAGACTTCGTTTGCGTAGCCTGTGATGCGTTCTTGATGTTCAGGCGCGTCGATAAGGTTCTGCATCTCATAGGGGTCGGTTTGAAGGTCATAGAACTCATTAGTGTCCCACACGCCGTGGTAGCGAATGTATTTGTAGCGTTGTGTGCGTATGCCGAACATGGTCGGAGTCTGCGGAAAATCCATCTCCCAGTAATATTCGTAAAAGATACGGTCGCGCCAGGCAACTTCTTCTCGGTTTAAAAGTGGGATAAAAGATGCGCCTTGCATATGAACTGGCATGGCCAAGCCTGCGGCCTCTAAGATAGTTGGTGCGATGTCTATATTCTGCACCAAGGCATCGATCGGAGCTCCACCCTCAAGGTATGAAGGCCACCTAACTAACAGGGGTACTTTTGCCGACTCCTCATAGAAATGGCGCTTGTCTATCAGCCCATGTTCGCCGAAGGAGAAACCGTTGTCTCCCATGTAGATCACCAGCGTATCTTCAGCCAGTCCATTTGCATCCAGGTAATCCAATACTGCGCCCACGCTCTCATCAATGCCCATCAGAGTTTCGGTGTAACGCTGGAAGAACTCTTCGAATTCGATGTCACCATGGTACATGTAGTCGACTCCATGCCAGGATTCGCGCTGTTGCTTTACCCAGTCGGGGATTCGATTCTCGCCATAGTAGTCGCGCCCTCGTAGTGGCTCACTATCTGCATTGGCTGTAGGTAGTTCAGGAATGCCATAGCTGGGAACATCAAAGCTAGGTGGATAGACGACGGCTTCGCCCTCGTAAAGACCTTGATGGCGCTCGGCTGGTTGAAATTGGGAATGCACAGCCTTGTGAGAGAGATACAGGAAGAATGGCTGGTCCTGCTCACGATTATCTAGCCAGTCGACGGCGTGTTCGGTTAAGACATCAGTGATGTAAGTGGATTCATCGTACGTTGTACGCTCGCCATTGATATTAAGTGTTGGGCCATAGTAGACACCTTGCCCGCGAAAACTCTCCCAATGATCGAAACCCGGTTGCGGCTCGTCACTGTGGTTTCCCATATGCCACTTGCCGAAGTAGCTGGTCTGATATCCCGCTTCCTGCAGATACTCGGGAAAGAAAGTGAGGTTGCCAGGGTCGGGTGCGGCATTGTCGATTACTGTATGAGTATGTGAATATAGGCCTGTGAGGATGGATGCCCGAGAGGGTGAGCACAGGGAGGTGGTGACATAGGTATTGGGGAAGTAGGCACCCTCGCTAGCTAAACGATCCAAATTCGGAGTCTCCAACCACGGCACCTTGCCTGTAAAGCCCATGAAATCGAAGCGATGGTCGTCCGTCAGGATGTAGATGACATTCTTTGGGCTGGCGTTCGCCAGCGGTTCCAAGCGCAACGGGTTATCTTCGCTGCTGCAACTTACTAGCAGGGCAGAAGCTAGACAGGTCGATAGAATTTGGATATTTCCCATAGTGACTCACCGTGATTGCATGACTTAGCCGACAATTCAGCTTCTTCACTATCCACCTATTTGCGAGCCAATGGAACGGGTAATTGCAGCAGCTGGTCAGCATTAGCTTCAGGCTTTGGACTAAACTTCTGCGAACGCCCTAGCACATTGTCGGCGCCGTACCAGTTGCCGTTTATATCAACACCAAATTCATGTAGCTCTCCAAACTCGCCTGGCTTATTCCCATGTGCATCCCAGGAGAACAATCTATTGCCATCTGTGTCAAATTTGATAATTCGTACGGGCTGATTGTCAGATACCCACACGTCTTGATTTTCCGTGATCAAAATATAATTTGGAAAGTTCAAACCTGGCCAAGTTGCTAGGTGTTTCCCGTTAGGACCGAACACTTGGATACGATCGTTATTTCGATCGGCAACATAGATGCGATCCTGATTGTCTGTTGCAATTGAATGCACGGCGTCAAACTGCCCCTGGCCGCTTCCCTCGCTTCCCCATGCGGTAAGGTAATTTCCATCTTTATCAAATTTGATTACTCGTGAATTGGTAAGCCCATCTGCAACAACTATGCTGCCGTCTCGAAGAAACGCAAGATCTTGTGGCGTCCCTAGATGTGTTCCATCGTTGGCTGTTTCATTTTCGATGCCAAGTGTCATCAACAACTCTTTGCCGTCATTTGAGAAGGCATGGATCTGATGGCGTCCAGAGTTTACGACCCACACTCGTCTCTCAGGATCATAAGGACTGATCGCTATCATGTGTGGCCCACCAGTGCCTTCAAATAAATGGTCCCATTGATTCCAATTCTCAATGAGTTCTCCTTCGTCGTTAACGACAAAGATCACATTCTTCATTTGTCGAATTGTGCCTTCGGGCGGAGACAGTGCGGACAAGCCTTCAACAGAGCCGTAAAAATAGTCGAATCCATCGGGTAGGGGGTCAGGGATGTGAAGCTCACCTCGTTGAATAACAAATATCCTTTCGCTCGACTCTACGAAAAGCCCAGGATGCGAGCCCCAAATAAAGCCAGGCTCTGAAAACGGCTCAAGCCATTCGGGCTCAGCACTATAAGGTGACTCGCCATGATTCGACGTTGGTGGATACTGATCGGTCCAGGACTGGGCGCTAACAGTAGAAGTTGTCATTGCTATGAGCGAGCAGCCTATAGCGGTAAAGGTTCCAAAAAGTCTCATAGTCTATTCTCTGTGTTGTTATGAACTATTTTCCGAGACTATCTCTGCCCCGAGTATCTGACTTGTATCACGCTAGCGATATTGCGAGCGTGAAGACTAAATAAAATGCCGGCAGGTCGTTTTTAGAATCTATGACACTTTATTAATCGGGCTCCATCACTGTTGAATACGCAGTAGAGGTAATCGAAAATACCTTAGCATACCTATGCTATGGGGAAAAGTTAGCGGCTCTCTGCGCGGCTAGATATTAAAATTAAGGCATTGTCAGCTCTTGATTTGAGGTTGAAGAAAAAGCTGGCATAGTGCAAAGCAGAATGCTGTTACAATTCACCCTGAGATCTTCTGTGAACTGTTTAGTGCCGTCAGTAGAATTAGGAAAAGCAAGCCGATGGGTGAGGAGTCGAAAAATAGTTCAGGCAAGCCGCAGTCGGGCTCCATCGGTTGGGGCCGCATCTACATAAGCGTTCTAATATTCACAGTAATCGTTATTGTCTTGCTCTATTTCTTCTCACAATACTACAGCGGTTAACCCATGCATCTCGTAGATTGGTCGATAGTTATCGCCTACCTTGCTTATGTTATCTGGCATGGGCTAAAGCTCAGTCGCGGGACTACCGACACGGAAGGATTCTTTCTGGCAGGTCGTTCTCTTCCCTGGTGGGCGGTTGGCCTGTCGGTTATGGCGACACAGATGTCAGCGATAACTTTGATTGGCACTACTGGGCAGGCCTACGAAGATGGCATGCGTTTCATCCAGTTTTATTTTGGCCTACCCCTAGCAATGATCATCCTCTGCGTGACCGCGGTGCCTCTATTCTATCGAGCACGGGTGTTCACCGCTTACGAATACCTCGAGCAGCGCTTTGATGTAAAGACGCGCACCTTGACGAGTTTCTTCTTTCTTCTTTCCCGCGGGCTTGGCGTTGGTGTAATCATCGCGGCTCCGGCTGTTGTACTGTCGATAGTCTTAGGTTGGGATGAGTTGGTGACGATTTTCGTGATCGGGCTATCCACTACCCTCTATACCATGCTCGGAGGTGTGCAGTCGGTAACCTGGACCGATGTAAAGCAGATGGCCATTATCTTGGTAGGACTGAGCCTGTGTGTGTTTGTCATCATTACGAATCTTCCTGCGGGCGTGTCGTTTAATGACGCGATGAATGTTGCCGGCGCCGCCGGAAAGCTGGAGACCATAGATTTCAGCTTCGATCTCAATGAACGGTATACGTTTTGGTCAGGGACGATAGCCGCGTTATTTCTCTTCCTATCTTATTTCGGCTGCGACCAAAGCCAGGTGCAGCGCTATTTGACGGCACGCTCAGTTGATGAGGGGCGCGTCTCCCTACTCATGTCTGCCTTTCTGAAAATCCCAATGCAGTTTCTATTCCTGCTAGTCGGCATACTGGTCTTCGTTTTCTATCTATTTAGCACCCCACCGATGATCTTCAATGAAGTGGATGTGACTCGGGCGGCGGCAGTGCAGCCTCTCGAACACGAACGGCTGCAGGGAGAGTTTGCTGACGCACATCAGCTGCGGCACTTGGCGGCGTTGAGGTTTATAGAGCAGCAGAACACTGCAGAGGGGATTACTGCTCGAGCGGACTATATTGCCGCCAACGAGGCCTATCAGGATAAGCGCCGTGAGGCGACCGAGTTTGTGCGGCAGACGAATGGCGATAGCTCGTTTAGCGACGTTAACTATGTGTTCCCCGTGTTTGTTATAGAGAATATGCCGCTGGGGTTAGTGGGGTTAATAGTCGCTGCGATTCTCGCCGCGGCGATGTCGAGCGTCGCGGCGGAACTTAACGCGCTGGCAACTGCATCTACTATGGATTTCTACCGCCGCCACATTAACGTTAATAGCTCGGAAAAAGAGATGCTTCGGTTCGGGCGATTGTCCACCTTGGCATGGGGCGTATTCGCCTGCATTATCGCCACCTTTGCGACTAATTTAGGTTCGCTAATCGAGGTTGTGAATACTTTCGGTTCGTTCTTCTACGGTTCCCTGTTAGGGGTCTTCGTGTTAGCTTTTGCGGTGCCTCGAGCCAAGTCGGCAGGAGCTTTTTACGGCTTGTTGTTCGGCATAGTGTCAGTCTGGATTGCCAGCTCAACTACCGACATTGCTTTTCTTTGGTTCAATGTTGTGGGTTGCTTGGTCACTGTCGCTGCGGGATACCTCATTAGCATTGTGCGGTGAGAAAGAATTTTTGGGGAGAACAATGTACAAAAAATATCATGCCCTGATTGCGTTGCTGATGCTAACAGTAGCAACGCCACTTTCAGTTGAAGCGCAAGTACGGGCCATCTACGACCAAGGAAGCGGCGCGCTGATTCGACAGTTGCTGCGCTTGAGCACTACTGCAAGCGTCATGCATACCGGTGCGCATCCCGACGACGAAGATTCAGCTTTGGTGGCCTACCATGCACGACGACTGCATGCGCGCACTGCCTACCTGTCGCTCACGCGTGGTTCCGGAGGGCAGAACATCATCGGTGTTGAGCAGTCGGATGCGCTTGGCGTGATACGCACCGAGGAGCTGTTACAGGCTAGGAGCCTAGACGGAGCCGAGCAGCTATTTACGCGTGCTAACGACTTCGGGTTCTCCAAGTATCGGACAGAAGCCTCCCGCGTCTGGCCTGAAGAATTGCTACTCGATGACATGGTGCGCGCCATTAGAACATTTCGCCCTAACGTAATCGTGTCTCGCTGGAATGGCACCTCCGCCGATGGCCATGGGCATCACCAGTTTGCGGGTTACCTGACTCCTTTGGCTCTGGAAGCCGCGGCCGATTCGAGTCGATTCCCCGAGCAAATCGAGCAAGGTCTAACACCCTGGCATGTTCAGAAGTTTTATACAGGCCGGGCTTTCACAGGGAGCTCCCGCAATGCCCAGGCAGCGGAACAGACGGCACTACTCATCAACACTGGTGAATACGACCCTGTAACCGGGCGTAGCTATTTTGAAATTGGCATGCAGGGTAGGAGTCAGCAGAAAACGCAGCAAATGGGTTCGCTAGAGCTGCGTGGTAGCCAGCAATCTCAGCTGTTTCTCCTATCATCGCAGATTGGTACGTCCGCCGCCGAAAGCTCCATCTTCTCGGGAATCGATACTACAATCAGTGGAATCTCGAATCTGGAGCAAGCCCCTGGGTTGGTATTCGTTGAATTGCTATCTGCGTTGCAGCAAAGTGTTGATGACTTAGTGTCCAACTATAATCCTCTGAACCCACAGGCTCTTATTCCTAGTCTTGTCGATGGGCTTGAACTCGCCCGTGAAGCAAGTGATGCAGCGCAAACGGGGGATGCGAAGCGACTACTCGATGAAAAAGTCAGCGAATTCGAGAAGGCTATTGTGCTCGCCGCCGGAGTCTCGATCGATGCGCTAGCCGAGTCGGAAACCGCGATTCCCGGCACTGTTTTGACAGTCGCGGTGCGAGCGTTCATGGCGCAGCCGTCGCAAGTTCTGCTGCGGGAGGCTTATCTTTCCGTTCCCGTAGGGTGGTCGGTCTCTAAGTCCAATGTTCAGATACTCAGTAATGAGCGCTCCTCCCGGCGCAGAGAACAGGGCGACGCCGAGCTGTTCTTCGATGTCACCGTTCCCGTTACAGCCGATCCGACCGAGCCTTACTGGTTGGCATTACCACGTGAGGGCGCTGCCTATGATTGGAGTTCGGCAGGCGAGGCTCGCACACAGCCCTTCGCCGCGCCTCTGCTTCAGGCAGTAGTGACGCTTGAAATTGGCGGAACACAGATTACGATTCGGCAAGAGGTTGAGCATCGCCTGGTTGACCGCATTCGTGGCGAGATCCGGCGCCGGTTAGATGTGGTGTCGGCAATATCTGTAGAGCCGGGCACCGACCTTGTAGTAGTGCCAGTGTCTGCCGGCAATGAACCTCGAGAGTTGTTATTGACTGTTCGTAATAATACTTCGCAGGAAGTAGCAGGTAGGGCGCAGTTCGAGGTGCCTCAGGGTTGGATGCTGGAGCCTCCTAGTGCCGAATTTTCCCTGGCAGCCGCGCCTGCGACTACTACGTTAGGATTTCGGGTAACTATGGCTCAAGGTGTCAGTGCAGGAGAATACAATCTGGCGGCCAGCGCCACAGTCGATGGCACACGGTACAAAAAGGCGATGACAGAAATCGCCTATCCTCATATTAGAACCCACCGCGTTTACTCGGCGTCAATCACTGAATTCGAAGTCGTCGACGTGAGCGTCGCTGCCTCCCGAGTTGGCTACGTCATGGGTAGTGGCGATACCGTCCCTGAAGCGCTGCGCCGTCTTGGCGTGGAAGTCATGCTGTTAACCGACGCCGACTTAACTACTGGCGACCTTTCTGGCTTTGACGCTATCGTTGTGGGTATCAGGGCATCGCAGACTCGTGCTGCCTATGTCGCGAATAACCGGCGCCTTCTTGAATACGCGGAACAAGGCGGTAATTTGATCGTGCAGTATCAGCAGCCTGACTTCATCGCCAAGGGCCTCGCTCCCTATACGGCAAGCATGGATGGCAATGTACGCGTTGTTGATGAAACCGCTGCAATCGTGGTGCTCGAACCAGATCACCCGGTCTTTACCTTTCCCAATCGGATAGATGCTCGAGATTTCGATGGCTGGGTCCAAGAGCGTAGTAATTACAACTTTACCAGTTTCGATCGCGATCGCTATATTCCCCTCACCGAAGCGCACGACCAAGGCGAACCCAATAGTGAGGGAGCCATGCTGTATGCAAAGATCGGTGACGGACATTACGTATACACATCCTATTCATGGTTCCGGCAGTTACCCAACGGGGTACCCGGAGCCTATCGATTGTTCGCCAATCTACTGAGCCTGTCTGCCGCAGCTAACTAAGAGTATTACACCATGAGTGAAAAATTCCCCGCCCAGGGATACAAAGATAACGTACTCAGCGACTGCTTTGCTGATGCCCAACGCTACTTTCTTGACCACTATGTGGATGTGGATCGTGCTCACGTGGTGATGCTTGCGGAGCAAAATATCATTACGGGCGAAGAGCTAAAGCTCATACTGCAGGCCATCGGGGGGCTGGATGTTGAGGCCATGCGCAACGCCGAATATGACGGCAGCGTGGAGGATCTGTTCTACTATATCCAGCGTGAAATCGCAGCAGGCTGCGGCAACTCCGATATTGCTGGTAAGGTGCACACCGCCCGTAGCCGCAACGATATCGATGTTACGATTTACCGTTTGTATCTGCGGCAGCAGACGCTCGATTTAATTGAGGTTTGTTCTACGCTACACAATGTCTTTCTAGATCTGGCGGCAGCACATCACGAATCTCTAATGCCCGCTTACACTCATACCCAACCGGCACAACCTACCACTATCGCGCACTATCTTCTGGCGATGGCGGAAAACACCGGTCGCGACATAGCTCGAATACGGCGCGCCTACGAAAACATGAACCGCTGTCCGCTCGGTGCCTGTGCAATTACCACGACAGGATTCCCTATCGATAGAGCGCGGGTTGCAGATCTACTCGGCTTCGATGGGCCGACGCGAAACTCCTACGGTTCAATCGCCTCTGTGGACTATTTCACTGAGCTGCTCGGATCAGTTTCTGGCTTGCTTATTAACGTGGGCAAGTTTGCTCAAGAATTTCTGCTAATGGCGATGGTGGAATTCGATGTTATCCGCCTTCCAGACGGCTATGTACAGGCCTCATCGATAATGCCGCAAAAGAGAAATCCGGTCGCTATCGAGCATGTGCGAGCGATTGCCAGTAAGGCTCTTGGCCAGGTGCTCGGTGTGCTGACGAGCGTTCACAACACACCGTTTGGCGATATTAACGACGTCGAGGATGACCTTCAGCCACTCAACTTCTCAGCGCTTAGAGATTCGAATCGTGCGGTATCACTACTTGGGCATGCGCTGGCAGCGGCAGAATTCAATCTCGATTTACTTCGCGAAAGAGCCGAAGCCAACTTTATTACCGTTACGGAGCTCGCCGATACTATCGTGCGCCGGGAAAACCTTCCCTTCAGCAAGGCTCATGCGATTGTCGCTGATTGTGTGAAGCGAGCCACCGCTGCAGGCAGCGGCGTTAGCTTCGATATTCTACAAGCGGCGGCGAAGGAAGAAATCGGTAGAACCTTAGATTTGACTGCCAGCGAATTGGAAGAGGCCCTATCGGCTGAGAATTTTGTCCGCATTCGCACCATCTATGGCGGACCCGCACCGGATGAAACAAAGGAGGCGCTAGCAGAGCAACGAGAAGCGCAAACGGGAAACAATGCTTGGCTGCTAGAGCGTCGAGGCAATCTGAAGCGAGCAAAAGAAAATTTGGATGCCCAAATAAAGTTAGCGCTGCTCTAAGACTGATGCGGTTCAGGTTCGAAAGATTTGTAATGCTACTCGAATTGAATATGATATGTCTGAATGGGAAAAGTTGAGCAAGGATTGGCGGCACTGCAATACCTTGCGGGAATTCATTGATGCTCAGTCAGAAAATCGAGCTGATGCAGTTCATAGGTAAAGCCCTTCAATAGTGAAGAATGCTGTTAGTAACAATGTGAAATCTCATAAGTAGTTTTGATTCCATCGATGACTATTTCGATTACATCAAATAGGTATTTCCCAATTAGTAATTTCCCGAGTGGAGCCGATGGTGTAATTACCACTATCTCTATGTTATTGATCTGTACTTTCAATCCAGCAGCGCCGGGTCCGATAAATACAACTCTGCTTGTATTTTCAAAACTCAATGTGACAATGCAGCCTGGACCTATTGCTTGATTTTCTGCCTGTACCAGGCTTGAAACCTTTCTGAATTCATCAAGTTCATGCTGACATTCCGTAGCTCTTTTTGACTGTCCATGGGCTAGGTAAGCGGCTTCAAGGCCTAGGGTGTCGTACTTGTTCTGCGCCACATTTTCGCTGTGAGTTGCGCTCGCGTGGGCTTGGTCTACGGCTTTTGTAGCATTGGCTAAAACTTGCTCAAGTGCTCCAATAATATGAGCAAGAACAATTTCCTTGTTGGGTTCTATTGAGCTTATATCAGTTCACCCAAGGCTAGGATGGCATCTTTAAGTTGAAGGTCGCTCAGGTAGGGAGCGGGACCAAAGCGCAAGAACCCGTCTCTTTGGTCAGTCCATATATCCCTTTGTTTGAGTGCTTGTTGAATACTTGCTGCTTGATTGGTTCGAAGTGATAAAAATCCGGCTATAGATTCTAAAGGAATATCGGCCCTCGAAATAAGTTTCTTATCACAATTGAGTTCATCAAAACTCATTCTAAGTATGCCGATTTGATGTTGGCTAAGTGTTCGCAAAAAATTGGGTGTGAGTTCTTTTTCTTCAAAAAAATCGATAACGGCACAGGCACGATAGTGGCTAATGGGATCGTAAGTGCTGCCCTGAAATCGATCACCTCCTCGAGGGTACTGTGTTCGATTAAGGTCCGGCGTCTGTTCTAATTCACCGAATTCTGCATACCAGCCAGTCACTATCGGCCGTAGGTCGCATTGAGCCGGAATACGTAAAAAGCAATTACCTTCACCAAATTGGCAGTATTTATAGCCGCCCCCGACGAGGTAAGCGTTATCTAGGCCATTGGCTTTTACGTCAAATGGAAGAACGTTTAGTGCATGGTAAACATCCACCAATAAGGGGATGGCTTTTTCCGTAGTGGTTTCTCCCAATAATGCAAGATGGGGAATGATAACGGCATTTTTAAACATCACCGCTGACAACATAACTGCTGTCGTATTTTCAGTGATTTGGGCATTCATTCTCTCGCACAATGAGTCAAATGGAGAAACTGGTACTCGAATTATTTCCACGCCTTCTTCTTCTAGCCGGTGAAGTTGTCGGCGCATGGAGTAAAACTCGCCATCAGTTGTTACGATACGTTTTCTTTTTCTCCAATCGAGAGCGGAGAGAAAACGAACCAATAGATCGTGGGTATTTTGCGCCAATACATAATTTTCATGAGAGGAGTCTCCCAGTAGTTGAGCGTAGAACTGTTTTAGCTTGTCCGCTTTTTTAAAGGCCTTGCCCCATTTGTCATCGACTGATGCGGTTGCATCACGCCAAGCTTCTTGCAAGCCTAGCTGGGCGCGATCGGGCCATGCTTGATGTGAATGGCCCGTCAACAAAGTTCTTTGGGTAACAGAAAATTCTTTGTAGTGCTCGGAAATACTAAAATTGTCTAGCTGATTAGAAGTCATTTATAAACTCATACGAACTTGCCATAGATCTGGGAAAATCGGTTTATCTAGAGAGGCCATTAAATAGTTTGCTCCCTCTGATCCGCCGGTGCCTTGCTTCATTCCTATCGTTCTTTGAACCATTTTCACGTGGCGGTAACGCCATTCCTGAATGCCTTCATCGAGATCAATTAGCGATTCACATAATTGAGTTAGCTTCGGATCTGTGTGGTAAATTTCCTCAAGAATTTTGACGATAGGATCACTTGCGACTATTTCAGACTGCGACACCGTTGCTAACATTTCTTTTGGCACTGAGTACCCACGTCCGGCAACAAAGTTTAAAAAAGCATCCCAAAGGCTTGGGTTCTTTAGCCTAGTCTTAAGACTTGCAAATTCTTTGCTGTCTGGGGAGTAGCGGCTCAATACCGATTCTCTTTTATATCCAAGAGCAAATTCGATCTCTCGAAATTGAACGCTCTGAAGTCCGCTTGCGGAGTCCAAGCGGCTACGAAATGCACTAAAATCCTGGGGTGTCATTGTCTCAATAACATCAACTTGAGAGACCATAACCTTTATGATATTACGAACACGCTTTAGTACGTGTAGTGTACGGCCCAGATCCCCTGTGTGGAGTTGTTTGCAAACAAAGTCTAGCTCGTGCAGCAATTGCTTAAACCAAAGCTCAAATACTTGATGGATGATGATGAACAATAGTTCGTCATGTTCCGCGCCATCGGGGTTATCCTGCGAGCGCGGCTCTTGAGCATTGAGTATTTTTTCGAGTAGTAAATAACTGCTATAGTTTGTTGCTTGGTCTTCTTTACTCATTTTTTTTCTGCAAGTTTATTAAGGATCTCGGGTGGAGTATTTAAGGTGAAGCTAGATTCTCTCCCGCTGCCTTCCTTGGTAGCAAGTAGCAATAGACGAAGATCTGAAATTTCAATCTCCGTTAAGTGGTTTTGATTTCGAGACACTAGCGTGAAGCATTCAAACCTCTAAGCCTTCAAAATTGAACTGCCTAGGATGGATAACTGCTTATGGCAGCCTCTGAACCTCGCTGCCATGATTAGGATCATTGATAGTGTCAGCCTTCACGACTGTCAATTTCATTTCCATTGTAGACCAGCCGTGTAGACCATGGAATTGGATTTCGCAATGCATGATGCGCCATGCAGGAACCCTCCGCTTCGTCAAGTAACGCTTGAATTTTCTCAGCAGGCTCGGGGGTCTCTATAATGACGTGCTTCTCGACCATTTCACACTGGCCTTCCGTTTTATGGCCGAATTCACGCATTCGCTAGCTAAGGCGTAGATGAGCGCTCCGCGGCGCGTCCGCCGCTTAGGATATTCTCGATCGCGTAGTTGCCTTCATGGCAGGCGTACTCGTACATTGTGTACTCGTCGTCTCGAGTGAGTGGCATGGAGATCGTAAAAGGCGCTGAGAAGTTTACTGGATCGGTAACTCGTGCTTCCCACAAAATGGTGTCATCGCTTACACGACTAAAACGCTCTACTACACGAAGCTCATCGCTGATGGGCACACCCTTCAGTCGGCCACCCGCGCCGCTGTTGGCAATCATGCCGCGATCATTGTAATTCGTGGTCTCAACTACTAGCGTATCGCCTTCCCAGCGAGCAATGGAATCACCCATCCATAACTTCACTCTGGAATCGATATGCTCGGTCTTATCGAGATGGATTACTCGGACGTCGTGAATCATTTCATGCACGATGGTAAAGGTATCTTCGGTTTGAATGAATCGGTAGGCGTTGTTATAGCCAGCGGGCAGCATAGAGCCTGGCACCCCTCGCGTTATACAGCGATCCCAAACAGTGTGATTAGTCCAGTGATCAGCAACATGGGCAAAGCCGTAGTCTCGTTTTGCCTCAGCCTCTGGGCGAATAGGAGCTCGGCCTGAAGGCGGATCGGTAATCATTGAAGTCTGCCCAGTAGAAAGCACGGTATCCCCAGAATCCATCCAGATTTGATTGTAGCCCCCGATGTTTCCGCCTGCTTCGACCACGATATTGTCATCGGCGAAGGCTCGACGCTCGGCAATGCGGGCTTCGGCACTGGCGATTTCATCCTGGGAGAGGGTTGTCTGGTCTGCCATCGAGGCAGGGCGTTCTATTGGGGTGATGGTATCGTTAGTCCACAAGCCCTGAAGGTCAGGCTGACCGTCTGCGGTGCGTCCGACTATATAGGCCTGTGCATTGGCGGCTGGCGGGCTGAGACTAACCAGTCCGGCGCTAAGAACAATGAGGGCTAGAAGTAATCGCGAGTTCAATCGGGGGTGAGCAATAGTGATCATGGGCTTCTCAGTATCAACGCTGGCAGAATGATTTTCTTCCAAGTCAAGCTACAGTAATTTGTGGTATGGATCAAAAAAAGATGCTCAGTGGGACGAATTATAGAATAGCCATTGAGCAAATTGGCTGCTCAGAGGTCGGAGATAATCATTGGTCTTGATCCTATAAGTAATCGTCTTAGTAGAGCCATTCTTCAGCGAACCAAGAGAACCTCAGTGGCCCTAAGTACCACTATATCCTGAGCTTTTCATCTTCCCTCCCTTTCTCGTTGCCTATGAAAAGCAGATCTAGTGCTAGCCGCTCCGTAGACGTTTGGATATGCTCTAGCTCTCGATTCCAAATTCGAAATCTTAACCTGAAGTGCCGTATTGATGAGCGTATAAATTATCGCAGACATAAAAATTACTGATGATAGTTGGGTGCCTGACTATGCGGCGAACGCACATAACATAGTCCATAAGCACGGCGGAAAATATTTAGCTAGGAGCGGAAATATTAAGGTAATGGAAGGTGAGCCGTTGGATACTTCATTGATTGCATTGCTAGAATTTCCCGATGCTGATGCAGCCGAAGCGTTCGCAAACGATCCAGAATATGACCCATATGGCGAGGCTCGGCAAAAAGGAAGCGAAAGTCGCTTTCAAATGATTCATGATACAGATGTGGCGGGCACCATTTCCTATCTGGGTAAAGGCTGATTGAAATGATGGATTAATGAGGGGCGGATCCATAAAGTATAGCTATGACATTGGTTCAGGCCGCCTCGCAGCCGTTCTGAATATTATCGGAACCAGCAGTAGCAACAACGGTAGAGCAAATACCATCACACCACTCCAGCCAATGCTAGCCAATAGAATGCCCGCACTAAGTGAGCCTAGCGCTTGTAAACCAAAAACCAGAAAATCATTGACCGCCTGCACCTTAAATCGTTCCGAGGCACGGTAGCTTTGGGTCAGCAAGGTAGTACCACCAAGGAATAGGAAATTCCAACCTACGCCGAGGAATACCAGAGTCCCCCAGTAGCTGATGAAGTCGGGCTGGCCCCATCCAATAAATATACAAACTATCATTAGAGCGAATCCTGCCTGGATGATCCGCTTAACACCCAGCCAAGAGATTAAAAACCCACTGAAGAATGAAGGGACATACATGGCAAGGATGTGGCTCTGAATGACTCTGGTTGTTTCTTCCAGAGAGTGAAGATCCATTTCGTGCATGCTCAGAGGCGTTGCGGTCATTATAAGACTCATGACGCTATATCCTACGGCAGCAGATGCTATTGCTAGGATCAGTGTGGGTTGTCTGAAAATTTTCCCTAGAGGTCTCGCCGCGCTAAATTGGTCTTGTTTTTCGAATGTCGTTTTTTTATAGAACGCCAGCAAGATCAGGAACGATACAGTCAGCATTGCTGCCATGCCTAGAAATGAACCGACGTAGTCAGGAAGTCCTTCGATGACACTGAAGCGGCGTGCCACTTCTGGCCCGAGCAGTGCGGCAACGATGCCGGCTAGCATTAAAAATGACAGGCATTTGGGTATTTGTTCGTTTGGCACTGAATCTGCGACAGCGAAACGAAACTGCTGCAGGAAGGCGATGTAATTACCAATCAGGAAAGAAGCGATACAAAACAGCGTAAACGATTGTTGATAGATAGCAAAGGCGGCAAAGAGCGAAGCAAAGATGGCGAGTGCAGTGCCTGCAAGAAAGCCGGCCTTTCTGCCCACTTTTGACATCAGATAAGACGCCGGTATTGTTGCAAAAGCGATGCCGGAAATTTGAATAGCTATGGGTAGAGTTGCCCAATCAATCGAAGGGGCGATCTGCGCCCCGACAATGCCGCCTAGCAATACAAGAATTGGTGCTGCGGTTTGACCAAAGCATTGCGCGAAGGTTAGAACGATAAGGGTTCTGTAATTTCCGAATTTCACTCAGGGGCTCCCGCTCCAGCACAGTTCGACACGAGAGCTTGATACCCGCTGCGTAAGTCTAACCTATTAAGAGGTCGTCTTGTTCTGCGCTGAGAATAAAATCAATTACAGTTGCTGAATTTTTACTTAGGCCTGTTTTATAGCTCGATTGCAGGATGTGCTATTGTTGTTTTTTAGCACTTTGGTGGCCTTCTGCGCGGCCTCTAAATAGCTTGTTCGAACCTGGAGAAATCATGAATAATCCTAACTGCTCGCCTGTTGCTCTTGCCTGGGTAACCCTGTTATCTCTTTTCACCATCTCGTTCGCGGGAGTGGCATCGGCCCAGTCTAGCCCTCCTTCCTCGGCGCCTAGTGATTGGGGACCGATGTCCATCAGTTTGGAGGAATTTGAATATCCGTACTCGGTCGAGTACATGAACTTCAGTGTCTATGGCGAAGAGGTGCGTATCGCCTATATGGACGTAGCTCCAACGGGCCCTGCAAATGGACGCTCTGTAATCCTCCATCATGGAGGTCTGTATTACGGTTGGTATTGGAGTGAGCAAATTAAGGCGTTGGCGCAAGAGGGCTATCGAGTGGTTGTGAAAGACCGCCTCGGTTGGGGCAAGTCCTCAAAGCCAATAATCCCCTATAGCATCAGTTTGTGGGCTTCTAATACGGCGCGCTTGATGGATCATCTGGAGATCGAACAAGCAGCCATAGTGGGTCACTCTATCGGTGGGCAGATGGTCACACGCTTCGCTTTCCTTTATCCGGAGCGGATAACCCATCTCGTTACCGTGAACCAAGTAGGACTGACAGACCGTCGTACTGGAAGAGGATTTAGGCCGTTGACTGGAGAGGTCGATGCGAACCCAGACATGGATGAGGTCTATGCCGGCTTATTGCGCTGGGCAGACGATAACTATAGTACCTGGCAGCCGGAGTTCATCGATCATATGCGCATCCGCTACGGTCAGCGGCTAAGTGGAGACTGGCCCCGTCTAGCCTATGTGAGTCAACTGACTAACCACATGCGTGCTATGGATACGGTAGTGAACGACAGGCAACACATTCAGACGAAGACGTTGATTCTCGGTGGCGTCGATGACTATCCGACTTTTGCGGAAGAGGCGCGACAGGCTGCAGATGCTTTCCCGAACGGGGAAGTCTTTCTCATTCCAGACGTGGGGCACAATCCCCACGAGGAAGTGCCCGATGTAGTGAGCGCGGAATTGATTCGGTTTCTTGATTCTGGGAATTAATACGAAGAGGGCAGAGTAAACATACTGAGCTTCAAATCTGTATGTTTACTCTGATCAAAGTGCTTCTAAGGTTTAGAGTTCTAATCTTCTATCGAAGGATGCACATAACCTGTAGGCAACACCTGGCCCGGGTCAACACGCAAACTCAAGTAGGTAATTTGATCTTGTATGTTCCTAAATCCATGAGGCACGCCGGCAGGTATAACAACTATATCACCCGTCGAAATGGTTTGGGTCTGGCCATTGACGACAGTGCGACTGCCACTAGGGCCGATCAATTCCATAACTGATATATTGCTGGCAGGAAATTCTATGTCACCGCTTATGTCACCTCCAGTCACGAGCGTGCCAGAGCCTGATAATACGTAATAAATCTCAGCAATGGCATGATGCACAATCGCATTTACTACCTCTCCTTCGGTGCGATTACCTTTGCGCTGCAAAATCCCAACACCAACGTTTACATCGTCGCCGATATCAACCACCTTGATTTGCTGATCGATGGTCTCTCCCATGTGTTCGAAGACAGTCATGATGTCCGCGCGCGATACATGAGTTGCCGTCGTAGGTCGCTGTGCGAAAAGATTGGGGGATAGCGCACAAAGTAATGTAGCGCTGAGCATAACCTTGAGTATTTTATTATTCATGTTTTACCTTCCTCGTGTGCTGTCTTTATTATTTAAAACTGGGTCAAAACTAAAATTAGTAGTTACAGACTATCTTACTCGTGATCTTATCGCCACTCGTGAAGCCTCCGCCGTAGCGGGATACTATCACTAGAGACACACTGGGGTTTGATCGATTCGCGAATTGAATCAATGGGTTAAAATTGGCGGATTAAAATGCGCTATAGAGTGCGCCAAGAATGTACAGTTTGTGTGTGTAAAAATAAGGCTGTGAGTTGTTAAGCTCACAACCTTATTTAAACAACGTGCTCGACTAGCCAGCCGTCCCGGCTTCTTCAGCTCCAAAACGTAGATTAAACTGATTCAATGGTAGGTTTCGAACTCGAACGCCGGTCGCATCAAAAACTGCATTAGCCAATGCAGGTGCGATTCCAGGTGTTCCAGGCTCGCCTGCGCCACCTATCGCATGTCCGCTGTTGATTATATGCGTCTCGATTTTCGGTGCTGTATCCATGCGTACTGCTTCATAGTCATGGAAGTTACTTTGCGCAACTGCACCGTTCTCGATTGTTATCTCGCCATGTAGTGCGGCAGTTAGGCCGTAGATAATGGCTGACTCGACTTGAGCAATGATCCCATCGGGTGAGATTGCGAAGCCCGCGTCGATCACGGCGACAACTCGATCCACACTCATGTCCCCATCAATAACTGTTACTTCAACAACTTGAGCAACAAGAGTTCCAAACGATTCTTGGAGAGAGATGCCGCGCCCTCGGCCTTGCGTAAGCGGGCGATCCCACTGCGCCTCATCAGCTGCTTTCTTAAGCACTGCTAAGTGGCGGGGATGGTTGCTAAGCAGAGAAGCGCGATACGCATAAGGGTCTTTGCCTGCAGCAACAGCAACCTCATCGATGAATGACTCAGTGAAAAAACCATGTTGAGAGTGGTCTACGCTACGCCAAGCGCCAAAGGGAACGTGAGTAGGGCTGGCGACATAGCCAATATTTTGTGCAGGAATCGCGTAAGGAATTAGCGGCGCTTCAATCGGTTCGTGTTTATCTACGTAAGTGTTCTCCCATGCAATGGGATTGCCATCGTTGTCCAATGCGGCACGGAAGCGACTTTGAACAGCGGGGCGATAGAAGTCTTGGCGAATATCTTCCTCGCGAGACCAGATGAGCTGTACTGGTCGCCCAGCACGTTCTGCCACAAGCGCTGTTTGAATAGCATAGTCAGCTGTGGCTTTTCGGCCAAAGCCGCCACCCATAAATTGATTATGCAGTGTGACATTTTCTGCATCGATTCCCAGCGCATCGGCGACGGCTTGTCGGAACCCAAGAGGGTTCTGGCAGCCTATCCATATTTCACAGCGCCCATCTTTAACCTCTGCCGTTGCATTCAACGGTTCCATGCACGAATGGGCTAGATAGGGGACGCGATAGTCTGCTGAAATAATGTTGGCGGCGCTACTGAATACATCATCAGCGTCACCGACTAAGGAGTCAGTTCCCCTGTCCTGGGCGGCACTAATATCTGCATCAAACTGAGCAAAAATCTTATCGCTGGATACCGACTGATTGCTGCCGCCGTCCCACTCAATTTCAAGCGCTTTAAGACCTTGTATGGCAGGCCAATAGCCTTCGGCAAGGACGGCAACTGATTCGGCCGATGCAAAAGCTCCAACCATGTCGTTCGATTCCATAGGTGGAAGTTCATAAACATCAATTACGCCACTTATGGCGCGTGCTGCCTCGTCCTTAACCCCGACAAGACTGCCTCCAAAAACGGGCGACCTAGTTATCGTGGCATACAGCATTCCCGGCAGGCGCACATCCAATGCAAATTGTGCCGTGCCATCAACTTTGGCAGGAATGTCAAAGCGCTGCACTTGCTGACCCATGATCTTGAACTGGTCTCGCTGCTTTAACTCGGGAGTATATGACGGCGTCATTGTTGCAGCTGCAGTGGCAAACGCTGCATAAGGCTCATTGCGAGAACTTGCTCTGTGAATGAGGTGGCTTTTCTCGGTTTCGATTTCGCTTTCCGGAACCTGCCATTCTTCCGCTGCTGCTTGCACTAGCAACTGTTTAGTCGCCGCTCCAGCTATTCGCGATCCCAGCTCTCCTGTAAAGCGAATGCTGCCACTTCCACCAGTAATTTGTACATTCAGCACATCGGCGATTTTCATCAATGCGCCATCGACTGATGGAACAACAATGTCCGGGAATTCTGCACCCGGCATTAGGAACCCTTTGCCCACAGCATAATTTGCGTACTCATCAAGCGCTGGTGCTTCTTCAGCACGAACAAGATCCCAGTCGGCATCGAGTTCATCGGCCAGCATTTGCGCTAGTGATGTTTGGATTCCCTGTCCCATTTCGGAATGGGGAATGATGGCGGTGACAACATTGTCAGCGCCGATTTTGACATAGGCGTGAACGAGGGTTTCGCCCTCATCGGCCATCAATTCTTGCAGACCCTGTGCCCGATTACCTGGGCGTATTGAAATTCCCACAACGAGTCCGGTACCTGCGATAACACCTGTGCTTAGAAACGCTCTTCTAGTCCATTTATTCACCGCTCACCTCCTGTGCTGTATCCGTTAGTTCAGAAGTGCTCGCCACCTCATAATAAGCCGCCGAGGTTTTGATGGCCTGTCGAATGCGCCCGTACATGCCGCAGCGACAAATATTGCCGCGCATTGCGCTATCGATAGCGGCATCATCTGGGTTCGGGTTGCTGGCTAAGAGTGCCGCCGCAGACATCAATTGCCCAGACTGACAGTAGCCGCATTGCGGAACCTGGTGTTCAATCCACGCCGCCTGCAGAGGGTGCAGCTCTTCGCTGCTTGGTGCTAGGCCCTCAATTGTTGTTACTTCTTTTCCTTCTACTGCTGAAAAAGGCGTGCTGCATGACCGAATCGGATTGCCATCAACATGTACTGTGCAGGCTCCACACTGTGAAATACCGCAGCCGAATTTGGTCCCGGTAAGAGCCAGTTTCTCTCGGAGAACCCATAAGAGGGGCGTCGAAGGGTCAACGTCGAATTCCTCCCGAGTACCATTTACAATTAATACCGCCATCACTTGCTCCTAAAAAATCAATTACTGGTAAGAAAACCAGAGCACTGCAGTGCTCTCATTGTTGCTCGGCAAGCCAGAATGTCGAATATGGCTTTGGCCTAGGGCATACACTACTTCGGAAAATTCACTATGCTGGATATGCAAAACATACCAGTTTCAATACAAAATGACAAAATCAGTATAAAATGTCAAGTTTAGGCGGATGAATATGTGGTCAAATTGAGCTAATATATTGGACATGAAACGAGTAAAAAATAGTAAGTCACAAAAAGCTGAGAAACGCGAAGCGGTGTTTGGGGTTGCTGCGGATGTTTTTGCGCAATATGGGGTCCGCCGAACAGCCATGAACGACATAGCGCAGGCAGCAGGAATATCCCGGCCTGCTCTTTATCTAATGGTTGAAAACAAGGAAGACCTATTTAGTGGGGTCGTTTCATTTCGGATGAACCAGGGTATAGATAAGGCCATATCTACTTTGTCCGGAAGTGGATCAATAGCAGAGCGAATCACGGCCGCGATACTTGCCTTCGAGAAAATCTTTTATGAGCCAGTCGCTGAGTCTCCACACGGCGCTGAGTTAATGGATATGAGTATTAGCATAGCGGCAGACCTTATGAAGAAAGGGCAAAGTCGGCTTGAAAAAGTCTTGTCGCAAGCACTAGAAGAAGCTATATCGAATGGAGAGGTTGATTTTTCGGACTTGCCTATGAAGCCTTTGGCTTTTGTTGGTCTGCTTATGTCTTCGATTGGTGGGCTAAAGAAGCATGCTACTTCTATGACGGCATTGAGGCGTCAGATTTCAGAGGTGGTGGGAATATTCTTTAAATCAATTGGTGGCGCATCCAAGAAGTGAGTTGCAAGAACTCGCGTGAACGAAGGCGTTAAACAGTCAGCGCTGCCTGATTCCCTAATAAATCGGACATTATTTCCTCTGCGACTCTACTGAATTCGATTATTGAGTTATATTTACTATTCCAAATTACTAAATGCGGAGATTGCTGTAGCGCTTGCAATGGTTGTCCGGCCAACGGGCACTCAGAGCGAAAGCAACGGCAACGTGGGAGTAATTTTATTCGTTAGCTTTAGGGAATGCATGTAGATAAGTGGAGGTGATTCATGGCAAACAGGGAAAATAATAAGAACAAGCCAAACAGGTACTTGCCCAGTGTGAAGCGGCGCGATTTTTTGCGCGGTAGCGCCAGTGGGATGGCCGGTGCTTGGATGTCTACCTGGCCTTGGCAACAACTCGCGGCACAGCAGGCGCTGAATCCAGTTGTAGATGATTGGGACTCGGGGCAGGTGCGACATTTGCTACCCGCGGTCAATGAGTCACAGTTTCTAATCAAGGCGTCCTTCACCAGACCTGTTGCTGAAATGCCGCAGCTCAGGATTCGAAATGGAGCTTCTAGCCGTGTAGTGAATGGCTATCAGAATGATACTGGTGGTGAATTCTGGCAGTTTCAGGCAGCGGAGTTACAGTCCGATACCGAACACCAACTTTCCCTCCAAGATAGTCGTGGCAACCAGCTGTGTGAACCCTGGCCCCTGTCGACATTCCCAGCACCCGAGCAGAATCCAGAACGAGTTCGAGTTTTATTCTATACCTGTGCCGGTGGCCCCGAGGGGGAATACTTCGATATTGGTGATCGGCGCGGTAACTTGCCGATTTCCATTCGTAGACGTTTGCTAAAAAGAGGCTTGTCTTTTTCTCCTCAGGCAGCAATTGCGAACGGTGATCATATCTATTGGGATTTACACACCTGGCAAGGTGAGCAAGCGGGAGAGTTGAGTGCGGCAGGTCGTGCATCGAATTTTGATTTCGCATCGCGCGTAATGGGTGGTAGTAACGAAGAAGCGATGAAGCTCGCTGCGGGTCCTCAGATCGTACCTTTGTATGGAACTGACTTTCGATCTACGCCGGTTTACTTTCTACAGGACGATCATGATCACTGGGAGAATGATTCTCCACTGACATACCCGGTTCCCTGGTTTCAGCTGCAACTGGCTCGCACTACTCAACAATTGTATTACCCAGAATTTTTACCCGATGCCACTCGATCACCTGGCCTGCCATATTCCAGCAGCAGTGTGCGAGGCGATTTGTCAGAGAGCTTCGGAACGCTGCGTTATGGTCAGTTGCTGGAAGTATTGCTCTATGATGTGCGGCGGACTCTAAGTGTCGGTGAGCTGAATGCCGGATTTCTTGATAGCAATGTGGAAGATTGGTTAGTACAGCGCACAGCATCCTCAGACACACGTCACTTGGTGCATGTGCCATCCAACCCGCCGGGCTGGACCGCGGGCAAGTGGGGCGAGTGGTATCCCGATATGCTGCATCCGGAAACGGGCGAGTTGACTACGCAAATTCCGAAACCTCATTGGCAACAGGGTTGGTTGAATCAGCACGATCGCATCATGCAATCGCTAGCAGATATGAAGCACAGGAACCCGCTAGTAATAGCAGGCGATCTTCATGCCACCGGAGTGGGAATCATGCATGGAGCGGGTAATCTGGACTTTAGCGACAACCCCATTACCAATATTCTCTGCGGCCCGGTGGGTACGTCCATCCGTGGCTTTCCGTCGGTGGTACGCGGTGTGCGGGCGGCTCCTTCGCAGTACTTGGATTTCGAGGAGGAAGTAGTCCCATTCGAACAGCATGGCTTCACCCTAGTGGATTTTGAGCAGGATAAAATTGTGGTCAAGCTTTTCAAATGGGATGTGAATAGCCAGCCTCTGGATGCTATCGACACACTGCAGCCTTATCACACAGTGGAATTAGATCGGCCCTAATCTGGACTGCAGGAACATCAAAAACATTTATTCAAGAGAGTTCAGAAAATCTAGCAGGAACTTGTTGGTTTCCAACGGGGCCTGCTGTTGATTTCTGTGTCCCGCACCTGGAATTAGAATCACGTCGTGCAGTTCGACGAAATTGGGCTGATTCACCCTTCTTAGTTCTTCGACTGTCGCCCCGCGATTAACGATGTCCAATTCACCCGCAATGAAGAGAGCAGGTTGTTGAATTCGCGCCCCTGCCAAGCTTGAAGTGAGATCCCAATTACGACTGCTATTGCGGTAATAGTTAATGCCGCCCCTGAAACCGACTCTGGCAAATTCGTTGGCGTAATAATCTAACTCTGACTCAGATAGCCAGTCAGGCAGTCGTTCCGGTTCACCTAACCTAGCTAGCCAGCCCCCAGCGCTGGCTCTCGGGTCTGTCACTCTTGGCGGCAAGGTTGGTGTCCCGGGTGATCGGGAGGTAAATAAGCGGGCTATGAAGGATCGCGGTGCTGCGTCGAATTCAGATTCCGCCACGCCTGGCTCCTGAAAATAAGCGGTATAGGAAAAATCGTCATCGGGCGATTGGCGAAGTGCTCTGCTGGGTCGATTCTGTGACCGGCCCCGGTAGGGTACGCTCATGCCGACTACCGCATTGATTATGTCCGGATAGAGCAGTGCCGTCTGCCATACAATGGGAGCCCCCCAATCGTGTCCAACCAATGTCGCTGACTCTTCGTTCAGAGCATCAACAATTCCGGCAACATCTGCCGTTAGCTGAAGAATATTGTAGTCTTCGATCTCATCAGGAATCGTTGAGCCGCCATAACCCCTCATGTCGGGAGCGACAGCATGGTAGCCAGCCAGCGCTAGCGCCTGTAGCTGATAGCGCCATGAAAACCAGGACTCGGGCCAACCGTGCACCAGAATTACTAAAGGGCCTTCGCCTGCCTCTGCAATTCGCAACTTAATTCCATTGGATTCGATTGTCCTTATACGTGCTCCATATTCGGCAGCAAGGCGAACCGTAGCTTCTGCCTCACTAGATTCGGTTAGAGCTGAAGATACATAGGTGTGCATGAGGTTTCCTTGACAAGCCTGCAGCAGGAAAACACAGCTGGCTAGGAGAAGCTTAAGATTAAAATCGGTCCATGTATTCTGTGGCATAAGTATGAGTCCTATCTCGCTACCGAAATCAATTTCTCATAGAACGATTGGGTGATGTCAGGATCAACTAATCGAGGCTCACCAAATCCGAATTCTACAATTCTTTGAATCTGCACCATCTACAATGAACCCAACGTCGGCTTTTACCTGCTGCCAAGTTTTTCTTCTCAATCAATGAAACTAGTTCCTTACGATCGTTATCAATCTGATTCAATTCGTCCATCCACGCCAGCCCGGACCATGTACGACCTGTCCGGGTAGGGCGCCGGTGTGTTCGCCTTCTCGCAGAACGATTTCACCATTTACTAGCACATGTCTCATACCTGTTGAATACTGATGCGGATCTTCGAACGTAGCGTGATCTTGAATTTCAGAGGGATCAAATATCACAATATCGGCGAAGTAGTTTTCTTTCAGTTCTCCTCGATCTCGAATTTTTAAGTTGGTAGCAGGCAGTTTAGTAAGTTTACGAATGGCATCAGGCAATGTGATTACCTGTTCTACCCGTACGTATTTTCCCAATACACGGGCGAAATTACCGTATGCCCTTGGATGAGTGCTTCTTTCCAGAAATGATCCCTCGGGAGCCATTGAGCCGGCATCAGAGGCGAAGCTCACCCAGGGCAAGGCTACGCCCTTGGCTACGTTTTCCTCCGACATGAGGAAGTAGACCACTTGTACACGGCTACCATCTTCTACTACCAGATCGATCGCAGTTTCAGCAGGAGAAGTTTCCCGTTCGGCAGCAACTTCTGCTAGCGTCATACCGGTGTAGCGCCGCAGTTGTGGATTTTGGAAACCAACCAATAAAGTGCCCTCAGCTCCAGCCTGACGCCCGAGATTTTCCCAATCGTTTGTTGGCACCACCATTTCTGCGAGCACGCGTTCGCGAATTGCTGGATTCTGCAACCTTTCCGCCCAACTCTGATAACCGCCCTCCTGCACCCAGGGTGGCATGGCTGCATCGAGCCCGGTTGAACCTGCGGGATAGGTATAAATATCGGCGGTAATTGCTAGTCCTTCTGCTTGCGCTGCTTCGACTTTGGCGACTAAGTCGTCAAATTTCCCCCAGTTATCTTGGCCACCCATCTTCAAATGATAGATTTCTCCAGCCACATTCCCTTCTCTCGCGATATGTATAAGCTCATCTACTGCTTCCAGTAATCGATTCCCTTCGCTGCGTAGATGAGATATATACATGCCATTATATTCGCCGACGATTTTTGCCAAGGCTACAAGCTCTTCTGTTGCTGCGTAGAATGCCGGGGCATAGATTAGTGATGAACCCAAGCCGAGTGCTCCATCTTCCATGGCGTCTCGCACTAGCTGCTGCATGCGAAGTAGTTCATCCTCGTTCGGTGCGCGATCTGCGTAACCTAGTTCATGAATTCTTACTGTAGTGGCGCCTACGAAGGAGGCCACGTTAGGAGAGATACCTTTGTCCACCAGATAATCGAGATACTCGGCTAGGGATGTCCATTCTATTTCGACACCTCCGTAGCCTCCTCCGGACTCTATCTCAGCGCGCATGACTTCATTAAGTGGTCCGCCTGAGCCTCCTTCGCCGAATACTTCCAGTGTGACTCCCTGCCGTATGTCACTTTGGCTTTTACCATCGATGACTAGGGATTCGGTTGCCCAGCTGAGCATATTGATGAAGCCCGGTGCGACCGCTAATCCGCTGGCGTCTAGTATCTCTGTAGCTTGCGCATCCAGTTCACCGATGGCGACGATACGGTCTCCTTTAATAGCGATGTCCGCTAGATAAGGTTCGCCACCGTTACCATCGTAGATGTTGCCGTTGCTAATTATGAGATCATATTGTTCGGTTTCAGAGGGGCTGCAGCCGCTTAGAAGTATTAATAACCCTGCCGCTGCCAACAGACTGGCGTGTTTTCTGATCATTAGGTTTTTCATATGGTCTTTCTCTCGCTGATTGTTTTTTCCATATCCCTGCCCTTATTTTGTGGTATTCAGATGTAAGAAAAGGTATCCGATGTAATAGATATTTACTACTCTTGCTAGCGCGAGCACTAAATCTTCAATATAAATACCATCCTGTGTTAGCTGTAGAGTTAGCAATTGTAATATTGCTAACCCACACACTGGATACCGTTTCAATGACTTATCGATTTACCTTATGCGCTTCGCTTACTGCCTGCAACCTAGGAAGTAGTTTCAACTCTGAGATCGATAGTCAGCGGCTCTCCTCAATAATAAGAACTCGAGCATCGGACGAATTCGAAGGCCGTGCGCCAGGCGGGCGGGGGGGAAGAGAAAACGGTTGCTTACTTAATCGAGCGTTTTCAATCATTGGGACTTATGAGCGTGGTGCTAAGGTTGCAATTCTCTGAAATGGCCTGCTAACTCCGAGTTCAGATAGTCTCTCTATCTGATATTCGCAATACTTCCCGCATCTTGCTGGCTCGCTAGGTATTCTTCGTAGTTGCCCTGAAAATCTATCAACTGCTGATCTTTAATCTCGATGACCCTGGTGGCCAATGACGAAACAAATTCTCGATCGTGGCTCACAAAAATTAGTGTGCCTTCATAGTGATCCAGCGCCAGATTCAAAGATTCTATGGCTTCCATGTCTAAGTGATTGGTTGGTTCATCCAGGATTAGAACGTTGGGATCGCTCATCATCAATTTGCCGAACAGTAGGCGATTTTTCTCGCCACCGGAACAGACTTTCACGGATTTCTCGAAGTCTTCTGTGGAGAACAATAGCCTGCCCAACGTAGCGCGAACAATTTGATCGCCGTGGCTTGGTTTGCGCCATTGGCACATCCAATCGAATAAATTCATCTCCGTATCGAAATCACTAGTACTGTCCTGAGGGCAGTACCCCAAGGTGGCGCTCTCTGCCCATTGTATCTTTCCATGGCTCACTGAGAGCTCATTTAACAGGCAGCGAAGGAAGGTGGTTTTCCCAGCTCCATTTTCGCCAATAACGGCCAGGCGCGTTCCTGCTTCCATTATCATGTTTGCGCCCTTGAAAAGGGGCTCATCGTCGAAGCCGTGCCCCATTTTCTCAAGAGTAAGAGCCTGGCGGTGCAGTTTCTTCTCCTGCTTGAATCGAATGTAAGGGCTGACTCGGCTAGAAGGTTTAATTTCCTCTAGTTCAATTTTTTCTATTTGCTTCGCTCGCGAAGTTGCTTGCTTGGCTTTTGATGCATTGGCAGAGAAGCGACTGACGAAATGTTTAAGCTCGGTGATCTGGGCTGACTTCTTTGCATTGACTGACTGTAATCTTTCTCGAGCTTGGGTAGAAGCTGTCATGAAATGATCATAGTTTCCTGGATACAGGCGCAATTCACCGAAATCGATGTCCGCCATATGCGTGCACACAGAATTCAGGAAGTGCCGGTCGTGAGAAATAATTACCATGGTGCATTTGCGAGCTTCCAAGACGCCTTCTAACCAGCGAATTGCGTTTATGTCGAGGTTGTTGGTAGGCTCGTCTAATAATAGGATGTCGGGGTCTGAGAATAGAGCCTGCGCCAGTAGCACTCTTAGCTTCCAGCCCGGGGCAACTTCTTTCATGGGGCCAAAATGTAATTCTTCAGCGATACCCGCGCCCATCAGCAATTCGCCAGCACGGCTTTCGGCGGTATAGCCATCCATTTCAGCGAACTGAATTTCCAGCTCGGCAACCTTCATGCCGTCATCGTCTGACATTTCCGGCAGAGCGTAGATGCGATCCCGCTCTTGCTTGATTTCCCACAACTCTGCATGGCCCATGATGACAGTGTCAATCACATTGAATTCTTCGAAGGCGAATTGGTCCTGACTCAATGATCCTAATCGTTCATTAGGCCCGATCGCTACATTACCGGATGTGGGAGTGAGCTTGCCTTCCAAAATCTTCATGAAGGTAGTCTTGCCGCAGCCGTTGGCACCGATCAATCCATAACGGTTGCCATCGCCGAATTTGACCGAAATATTCTCGAATAGGGGCTTGGCACCAAACTGCATAGTGATGTTTGCGGTAGAGATCAAGGGGACGTCCTAAAAGGTAGTAATGGTTGAAATAGGTCTTTTAGCGGGTTTGCTATGAGGGAGCGTACTATAGGGATTTGTTGGGATTACGTCGAGCGAATTTACATCTGATTTCCGCTATTTGCTCGAAGAACACCAGTTATAGTTGCCTCATACGCTCGCTAGAGTAAAATTCGGACCAAGACTCACAACATTTGGGTAGAACATCGTATTATGACTAATTCTCTAGAAAACCAACAAGATCCCGGGTTTTGGCATTCCCTGCTATGTTTTGGCGGTGTCATCGTGATCGTAATTTCTGGCATGTTATGGCTGGGTGTCAGCCTGCATAGCCTTCTGGTGATCGCTCTCGTGTGGGTTGCGCTGCACTCTTCACTGCTGGGATTCAACTACGAAGATATCAAAACGGCGATGATTTCGGGCATCCAGAAAGGCTTGGGTGCAATCTTTATCTTTTTCCTGATTGGCATACTCGTCGCTGCGCTAATCGAGAGCGGAACTATCGGTGGGCTTATCTACTACGGCCTGGACTTGCTCCATCCAACTTTCTTTCTGCCCGCGGGTTTGGTGCTATGCAGCCTTATGTCGCTTGCGACCGGCACAGCATGGGGAACAATTGCTACGATCGGTGTTGTCCTCATGGGCCTAGGGGAGGCATTAGGCATTCCACTACCGCTCGTGGCTGGCATGGTTGTTTCCGGCGCGAGCTTCGGTGACAAAATGTCGCCAGTTTCGGATACAACCAATCTCGCAGCGATGAGTGCGGGCACGGATCTTTACTCCCACATCAAGTCGATGATGTATACCACCGTGCCGACCTACATCATCAGTATTATTCTATTTACATTTTTTGGACTGTACTACAGCGGTCAAACCCTCTCGCCAGAAGAGTTATTAAACTTAACTACGCATCTCGAAATTGAGTTCGCTATCAGCCCTCTGACTCTGCTGCCGCTCGCAGTGTTATTAACTCTTAGTCTCAGACGAACCCCCGCCGAGGTCAGCATGCTAGCCAGCGTCGGTACTGCGGTGGTGCTAGCCATCACAACTCAAGACAGAACCATTCCAGAGGTTCTAAATAGCCTGCACACTGGCTATGTCGCATCTACTGGTCTTGAGCAACTCGACATACTCTTAAGTCGCGGTGGCATAACAAGTATGATGTGGACGATGTCGCTTGCCCTAATAGCATTGTCCCTAGGAGGAATTCTTGATCGTGCGGGCTTTGTACGGGTACTGCTGAGCGGAATGCTGATGCGAATCAAGCGGTCCGCAAGTCTCATGGCAGCCACGATTGGAGCCGGCATTGTTTCCAACATGAGTATGGGCGAAGGATATCTCTCCATCATATTCGGCGGGCAGATATTCAAAGACTCTTACGAGGAAGCGGGTCTCGAGAAACATATGCTGTCACGCTGCCTAGAGGAGGGGGCTACCTTGAGTACCTCGCTTATTCCCTGGACGACCTCGGGTGCGTTTATTACCGGGGTTCTCTACATGTCACCGCTGGAGTTTGCTCCATGGGCCTTTTTTAACTATCTCAACCCGCTATTATCTATAGGTCTTGCCTATATGGGCTTTGGAATTTTTCGGAAAACTCAGCTTTCTGACGATCAAATTTCGAATGCAGAAGGCGATGAAAAGAGTGACGCAGGGGCTCAAATATCGTGACTGGATGGATTCAGAGCAAAAAAAAGCCCGCTCAGTGAGCGGGCTTTTTCGTTTTAACTAGATTAGTTTGCGTTGGTCGAAAGAAAAGCGATGAGTAAGCCCTCTATGGACTCTCCAACACTGGGTGCTAGCAATAAGATGAGCACGGTAAGCAATGAACCGGCGGCGCAGAGAATAAGATAATTTCGTAGTGTCATGGCTCGTTTCCTTTTAGTTTAGCGTGGCGCAAGTTCGAATATCCAGCTATTGCCGTCTTCGATGCCTGCTCTGGCTGTGGCGATAGCTGCAGCTGAAACGGGTGTGGGTGCACCGCTGTATTTGGCGAGCAACTTAGCAGCTACACCATTCAGCACATCCCCTTCCTTGATTCGAACCAGCTGTCTGGGATAGCGTACGTTGTTTACACGCAGTACGCCTTCGTCGTTACCTTCGTCTGCGTCGAACGCCCATTCCTTCCAGATTCTCCCAAGAAAAGATTTCATGTAGCCAGAGACAACGTAAATCTTGCCCTCGCTCTCCAGAATGAAAATGGTGCGTGTGGCCATCGGGTCGTTAAGCTGTAACTCGATGGTAAAGATATCATCGGTGAAGCTCCAGTCTGGCTCAGCCCCGGTGTGCAATTCGCCGGCCACCATCTCGCCGCCGGGAAAAACTACTGTTGCACCGTCAGCAGTGCTGCGTTGAATGCGTAGCGTACCAATCGCTACGGCGCCAATCAGCACAACGAAACCAAACGCCTGCAATACGATCTTGAGAATTTTCACGTTGTAGCCTCCTGGAAATTAGAGTGATGAGAATCATAGGCGATTTGTAACGGTAAGTCTCTTATTTCGACATAGCTCGCTTTGATTCCAGTCAGCTCTACGAAGTTTTAGGTGCATTTTCGATCTGCTAAAGGGTTCCGGTATTAGAAGAATGGTAATTCCCGGAAAATGAAGAGGCGGCTCTTAATTGACATGGCTTTTGTTCTTCTTATACTCCAACTATGAAGACATTAAAAAATAGAAGTTATCTAGTAGCGTGGCTTTGTATGGTTACGCTTTCTGTGCATGCCGCTGAGTTCTCTCAGCCTCGGCCTAGCTCTGATGAGCTGGTGCAGCTGCCTGAGCAGAACTGGCTTACCAATGGTGGTGATCTGTATAACCGTAATTACTCTGCTTTGACTGAAATCAACGTAGATACGGTCAGTGAGCTGCGCCCATTGTGGCGTAGTCATTTGAATGGCTCGGGTCTAGAAGCGAAATACTCTGGAGAGGCGCAGCCGTTGATTCAGGATGGTGTTATGTACATTATTACTGGAGCGGATGATGTCTTTGCACTTAGTGTTGAAACGGGAGACATGCTATGGAGCTCCGAAGCATCGCTTAGTGATGAAATTTCAACAATCTGCTGTGGCTGGACCAGCAGGGGTGTAGGCCTGGGTGAAGACAAAATTTTTATTGGTCAGCTGGATGGAGTGCTAAAGGCGGTAGATAAAGATACGGGTGAATTGATCTGGTCTGTGCAGGCTGAGAATTGGGAGGAAGGCTACACCATAACTAGCGCGCCACTTTACTTTGAAGGGATGGTCATTACAGGATTTGCTGGTGCGGAGTTTGCGGCTAGAGGCCGTGTGAAGGCTTACAGTGCAGATGATGGGAGTCTATTGTGGACGTTTTACACGGTTCCGGGCCCTGGAGAATTCGGGTTTGAATCATGGCCTCAAGACTCTGATGCTTGGAAAACTGGCGGAGGGACAGTTTGGCATACGCCAGCAGTTGATCCTGAGCTTGGGATGATCTATTTTTCAACTGGAAATCCGGGGCCTGACTACAACGGTGCGGTTCGTGGAGGGGACAATTTATTCACGGCATCGATAGTAGCGTTGGATGTTTACACTGGGGAGTATCGATGGCACTTTCAGCAAGTGCATCACGATCTCTGGGATTTTGACGCGCCCAATCCAGTAGTTCTGTTCGATCTTGAATATGATGGTGAACTGAGAAAGGGGCTTGCTCAGGCTGGTAAGACGGGTTGGGTCTACATAGTAGATAGGACCAACGGCGTTCCTTTGGTTGGTATTGAGGAAAGGCCAGTGCCTCAGGAAGAGCGGCAGTTAACTGCGGCAACCCAGCCCTATCCGGTGGGCGATGCGTTTGTGACTCAGACCCTGGACATCCCGCCAGAAGGATTTCAACTAACAAACGATGGGGCGATTTTTACGCCGTTCTGGGAAGATCCAGTGTTGCTGCGTCGCAGCGAGGCCAATTGGCCGCCCAGTGCTGTGGATCCAGAGACCGGAGTGATGTATGTCTGTGCAGGTGAGCGACAGGCTGCCTATTCATCGCGAGCCGATGTTGATCAGGTTGAGAACGGCGAGCGGTACACCGGGGGTAGCATGCGATTTGCTCCGATCAGTACAACCGGTGTCGTTGCAGCGATTGACTTGAGAACCAATAAATTACTTTGGTCGCAGCGCTGGCCAAGCCGTTGCTATAGTGGAATAGTCGCGTCGGCAGGGGGGCTTGTGTTTGTTGGTCGAAACGATGGGCGCTTGACCGCGTTGGATGCAAAAGATGGCGCCAAGCTGTGGGAATTTAAGACAGATGCGGGGGTCAATGCGCCTCCCACAATCTTTGAATATAACGGTAAGCAGTATGTAGCGGTATTGTCAGCGGGCAATTTACTGGCAAGCTCAAAACGTGGAGATAGCGTATGGGTTTTTGGTCTAGACGAAGAAGGCATTGGACCTGTAGTTGAGCTTGAGCAGATTATGCCTCCGTTACCCAATGATGAGGGGCTTGCCCTGTTTCGTCAAAATTGTGTTTTCTGTCATGGCCTTCGTGGGGAGGGAGGGCACAATGGAATGCCGCTTGAGGGGCTTGCAGCTTTTGGTACAGCTCACATCGCGAGTATTATTCGTTCAGGACAGAATAATATGCCCGCTTTTTCAGAAACCTTTAGTGATTCTCAGATTAGCTCTATAGCCGAGCATGTCAGAACACTCAATCCGAGTATAGTAAACCGAAACACTCGTTGATTTTTGTGCTGCAGTTACATGCGGCTGATTCAGCGTTGATCAATTTATTTGAATTATAAGTTGGTCTTCAATTACTAGTCACAATACACTGAGCTTGTAACGATAGAAAAATTTCATACATAAGGGTTACAAATATGGCACATCTTTCAATCAAATCTTGGGTTGCTGTTTTTAGTTTGTCGGCAGTAATTTTCCTCGGTGGTTGTTCGCAGTCGGAGGACTATGAGGTATCAGTTACCAGGCTCTTGGATCGTCCGCTAATTGGTCCGGA